>JABAOH010001566.1_pt2 | contig 35926 bp, 30 predicted proteins | sample 7062181 | NCBI WGS metagenome assembly JABAOH01 (sample SAMN14538630, study PRJNA623070) | marine sediment metagenome | biome: marine biome [ENVO:00000428]; feature: marine pelagic biome [ENVO:01000023]; material: deep marine sediment [ENVO:00002113]; isolation source: pool of 5 deep marine... | reverse complement strand
GCCTTATCGGTAATCGCCACACCCACAGGGCGGTTGAGTAACTTTTGGGTATCGAAACAATTGTATATTTCCTCATTTTTTAACAAGCCGTCTGCGTGAATACCCGCCCGCGTAATATTGAAATCCTTTCCAACCAACGGATAGTTCCGCGGAATCTCAAGACCTAATTCTTTTCTGGCGTACTGAGCTAATTCAGTTATCGCCGCATAATTAACACCCTTCGTCATTCCTTTTAGCTGGGCGTGCTCAACAACCAATGCTTCGAGGGGCGGATTGCCTGTTCGCTCACCGCAGCCGAATATTGCAGCGTTGGCGGCGCTGCAGCCATACAGCCACGCCGTCACGGCGTTTACCTGAACCTTATGCAAATCGTTATGACCGTGCCATTCGAGATATTCGGATCCGACCCCGATTTGTCGAAGTCCGTGGACGAGCTTTGGGACGCTCCGCGGCAGAGACCCCCCCGCCCACGGCAGACCAAAACCAAGCGTGTCACACAGACGAATCTTGACCGGCTTTTTATATTCTTTGGAAAGCTTCATCAAGGCCGCGGCAAAAGGCAGAACAAAACCTTTATAATCCGCTCGTGTTACGTCCTCCAAGTGACAACGTGGTGTAACGCCACTGTCTAGCGCCGCTTTGGCAATATCAAGATACGCGGTCATCGCCTGGGCCCGCGTCTTTCGCAACTTCAGGAATATATGATAGTCGCTTGCCGAGGTAAGAATGCCGGTCTCGGTGAGTCCCATTTGTGAAACTAACTTAAAGTCGGCAGCTACCGCCCTTATCCAGCCGGTTATCTCAGGAAACTTATAACCTCGCTCTTTGCAGAGCTCTACCGCTTTTCTATCGCGCTTCGAATACAAAAAGAACTCACATTGGCGAATCAGGCCGGTGCCACCATCTATCTCGTGCAATAAGTCATAAATTTTGAGGATTTGCTCAGGCTTATAAGGCGGCCGGGACTGCTGACCGTCACGAAACGTGGTATCGGTTATCCATATCTTCTGAGGTATATCATACTCAACTTTTTCGCCATCGAAGATTACCCTGGGAAATTCCTTATATGGAAATGTCTGGCGATACAGATTTGGTTTTTCTACATCTACAAGTTTACGGTTCTTGTTCACCATTATTTAACTCCGATACATTATTCGTAATTCAACCGAATATATCGTATTATATTTTGCATTGTGTATTACGTTTCATACACTACGACAATAGCCGAGGTGGGATTCGAACCCACACGCCCATTACGGGCAGGGGATTTTAAGTCCCCAGCGTCTGCCATTCCGCCACTCGGCCGAATGCAATAGACTAACGCATTCGGCGCCAATTTGCAAATAAAGATATGCTTGAAAAAATCAGTGTGGAAGTTTTTTGCAGATGGGAAGAACCTTGAACCGACAAAGAAAATCCGTTATCCGCTGCCGTATTTGTGCCAGATGAATTCGTCGGTAAAGTGCTTTTAGCTGTACATCGTCAGGCGCTAATGAACATGCCTTCTCAATGTTTTTCGCGGCGTCGGCCAATCTGCCCATTGCCAAGTAAACAACAGCCGAATCTCTCAACGCAAGAATGTGCTCACTGTTGATATCAAGGGCGTGGGCAAAAAATTCCGCAGCATCCCCAAACGCTTTTTTTATAGCCCTGACAGCTCCAAGATAGTAATAGGAGTCCGCATTAGCACAATCGATGTCAACAGCCCGCAGCAGACAGTGCGTTGCATTATCGAGCTGGTCAATTCTCAAAAACATCGACCCCATAGAAACAAAGATTTCTACATCCTCCGGACAAGTTTCCATCTCCGAAGCCAGATAAGCTCTTGCTTTTGTCTTTTGGTCTTTTATTAACGCATATTGTGCCAGCCTGTAGCACGGCCCTGCAAGTGTATTGTCTTTTTGAAGTGCCTGATTATATAGTTCCATCGCCCGTTCATAATCGCGGTTGTTGAAAGCAATCTCTCCCAGATAAAACAATGCGGGTGCAAAATCCGGCTGAAGCTCAAGTATTCTGTTAAACTTTTCCTTTGCGGATTCGATATCGTCGGTTTCGAGCAGAAACATTCCGAAATCGAAAATAACATCGATATCGCCGGGATTGATGCGAAGCTCCGCCAGGAAGTACTCCCTGCTGAGCGCAGTCTGGGCGTCCGACCAATAAGCCTGGGCGATGCGGTAGTTGATTTGTGGATGACTCGGCTCAAGCTCGGCCGTTCGCAGCCAGCAACGGAGAGCTTTTTTATACTGGCCCCGGGCAAAAAGACTGTTGCCGATATTATAGTAGCACAAACCACAGTACGGTTTAATCTGCTGAGCAAGGTAAAACATCTGCTCAGCCAAATCGTGCAGACCCATTTCGGTATAGGTTATTATTCGATTGCAGTAGCAGGGCTCAAAACCCGCATCAAGGTCCTGGATACGCTCGAAAGTATCAATAGCGAGGTCATACTGGCACGTGCGGGTATAATCGACCGCAAGCGAATTTAATATCTCTAAATCATTAGGATTTAGCTGCAGGGCAACTTCATATTCGGCTATCGCATCCTCAAACCGATTTATGGCATCCAACGTCAGGGCTTTATTGAAATGCCACGAACTGTTGGAAGGATTTATCTCAAGCGCCGTCTCCAGCTCATCGAGGGCCTGGGGCATTTTGCCGTCTTCGTAAAGCTCAAAGGCCCTGCGTGCCTTGCGCTCGGCTTTGTCATAGGAGCCAAATTCCATACTTTCAAAAAACATAATCGCACCTTTCCCCGTTTATCTCCCTACAGTTAAGGGTTCATCCAGCGTGATTATCGCCCACAAAACACACTCAGGTTAGCGGTTTTTTGTCGGCCTAAGAGCTTTTTACAAGCATTAAAATTTTGCTGGGCATTTGGCACATAAGCCTTTATAATTGCATAGCTTAGCTCCTGATACCAAAAAAGTATAAGCTGCTGTTCTTTTGGTGCTGGGCTGTTTTTCTGGAAACCAGCCACCGAGAGTCTTATAATGTATTGCTGCCAGGGTTCCCGTTTTGCGTGGTTCCCAGATGGGTAGTAACTACACGTGAATTGAGTCGCGTAGCATAGATAATTTGGAGAAGTGAAGCTATGATTAAAGAAATAAAAGGCCGGGTAACGGCCGGCAAGGGCAATTACGCTATCGTAGTCAGCAGGTTCAACGAATTCATAACTTCAAAACTGCTTGCCGGCGCGATAGACTGCCTCCAGCGTCATGGTGCCGCTGATGAACAGATATCCGTAGTCTGGGTGCCGGGTGCCTGTGAAATTACCCAGGCTGCCAAGAAGCTCGCCAATAGCGGCAAATACGCTGCGCTGCTCTGCCTCGGTGCGGTCATTCGAGGCCAGACCGCCCATTACGATTATGTCTGTCAGCAGGTAGCCCGCGGTATCGGACAAATCAATTACGATTCACCCACACCGACTGTATTTGGTGTCCTGACCTGCGATACGCTCGAACAGGCGGTTGAAAGAGCCGGGACAAAAATGGGCAACGCCGGTGCAGACGCAGCACGAACAGCTATGGAAATGGCCAACGTGATGGAACAAATAAGTTGAGTTTTCAGGGGCAGAGGTATGTGTCTGTCCTTTTATAGATTAAGGCAACCACGCGGGGTTGCCCCTACGATAAAAATGGATAGAAGAACAAGGGCCAGAGAACTGACGATGCAGGCTTTGTATCAGCTCGATATACAGGGCCCCGACTTATTTGAGCTTTTAGACCGGTTCTTCAAGGAGGCTGATGAAGACGATTTTGTACGAAAACTCGCCTCGGACTGGACAAGAGGAACGTGGGAAAATTTAGAGCAGTGCGACGGGCCGATAATTGCCTCGACAATTAAGTGGCAATTTGCAAGGCTCTCACCTGTTGATAAAAGCATCTTGAGACTGGCGGTTTATCAGTTGAAATTCTGTCCTGATATTCCGCCCAAAGTTGTAATAAATGAGGCAATCGAGCTTGCCAAAAAATTCAGTACCGATAAATCACCGGCGTTTGTTAATGGCGTGCTCGATGCCATCTTAAAAAAAGAAAGTGACAAAAATTTGAAGTGACTAAAGTGACAGCAAAGCTGTCACTTTAGGCACTTCGAGTTCTTTACCATGAGAACCATCGCAGTATTAAACCAGAAAGGGGGCGTAGGAAAAACCACAACAGTGGTCAATACCGCAGCAGCCCTTGCTGCGGCCGGCTCGAAGGTGGTGGTTATTGACTTTGACCCTCAGGCTCATCTGACCATACACCTCGGCCTTGAGCCGCAAACCGTCCGGTTCGGCTCTTATCAGGTCCTCATTCAGTCAGCCGAATTTGAAACGCAAATTTTGCTGATGAGGCCGAATCTCTGGCTGCTGCCCGCCAATATCAACCTCGTTGGCGCCGAAAACGAGCTGGTAAGCGTAGTCGGCAGAGAAACCATCCTGCGGGAGGCCCTTCAGTCAAGCCGGGACAAATTCGATTATTGTCTTATCGACTGCGGACCTTCGCTCGGACTGCTTACTCTCAACGCTCTGGCTGCCGCCGAAGATGTCCTCATTCCGCTCCAGCCGCATTTCCTGGCATTACGTGGACTCGGAAAACTGCTGCAGACCGTCGAGCTTGTGAACAAAAGAATCAATCCCAATTTGAAAGTCAAATGGATTTTGCTCTGTATGTTCGACAGCAGGGCCTCACTGCCAAGTGAAGTCAGGGCCGACATCGAGCAATTTCTCAGCAAGGCACGCGGAACTAACTGCCCCTGGGCTCAGGCCCAAATCCTGCCGGTTTATATCCGACGAAATATCAAGCTCGCTGAGGCACCCAGCTACGGTAAAACAATTTTCGAGTACGAGCAAAACTGCCACGGCTCTGAAGACTATAGAAAAGTAGCCGAAATCATCCACGCCCAATTCCAGCCACCGATACCCCCAGAAGCACAGCCTGTTCCTATCAGTGAAATTCAAGACGAGCTCTCGGCTCCCTCTGCCCTATCACCACAAACCGATTCGCAAGTGCCATTACAGCCGAGCGCACAGGCTGCCGGCGTCGATGAAAATCAAGAACAACTCTCAACTATCTCTACTCCGTCACCGCAGCCTGATTCGCAGATTCCACAACAACCGGGCACGCAACCTGGCGGCGTTGATGAAAATCAAGAACAACTCTCGACTATCTCTACTGCGTCACCACAGCCTGCCGTCGTAGATGAAAATCAGACCCAGCCCCCGATCGAAATCAAATCAATACCACCATCTGATTCAGAAACACAACCCTCAGAATTGACACAAACAAAGCCTGAGAAGCCAGATACCGATTAGACGCAGAACCATCTTTGCCTAATTTTATTTTTTCTTATCAAGAAGTCCCCGTCCTCGCATCCAATCTTCACAGCGGAGAGGCCAGCTTGATTCGGCTGTATTCTGTTTACCGAGGCCAAAGCCGTGTCCGCCCTTTTCGTAGATGTGCATCTCAGCCGGGACATTGGCCTTTCGCAGAGCAAGGTAAAAATAGATACTGTTCTCCGGCGGCACAGCCTTATCATCGTTGGCGTGGACCAGGAACGTGGGCGGTATTTCCGGCGTAACCTGTCTTTCATTGGACAGATTCTCAACGAGCTCCTTGTCCGGATTCTTACCCAATAAATTCCTCCTGGAGCCACTGTGAGCGCACCATTCGGTAAATGAAATGACCGGATAGATAAGTATCATAAAATCAGGCCTACAACTGACTTTATCAATTTCGTCTTTTGCTTGGCTGTAACGCTTTTGGAAATGTGTGCCCGCACTCGACGCCAGATGTCCCCCCGCTGAAAAACCGAGAATCCCGATACGGCCGGGGTCAATGTTCCACTCTTTAGCCCGGCTGCGCACCATTCTGACCGCCCGCTGGGCATCCTGTAACGGCGCCGGATGGCCATAGCCGGCACCGCTGTTGCGATGGCGGTACTGGAGGATAAAACCGGCGACACCGAACGAATTGAGCCACTGCGCTATTTGATGTCCTTCATGGTCCATAGCCAGATGTCCGTAACCGCCGCCGGGACAAATAACCACAGCGGCCCCGGTCGCTTTTTCATCCGGCGGCAGGTAAATTGTCAGCGAAGGTTTGTCACCGTCCTCATCACCTTTTGCACCCGGGGCACCATCCGCCCAAAGCGGCTCGACCTTATGTATGTCTGCTGCTTTCCCGCCATAAGCCGTTGCCGTTAATGTCACAGCAATAACAACACAAATAAAAGTAATTCTAAAATCTCGATTCATATTTCTCACTCCTTACTACAGTTTTCTGACACAAAAAAACTTACTTTTCTTTATGCCGATTTTAGTGTAACTTGTATGTCTCGTATTTGGTAGCAAAAATTCTATAAACCATTATCAGGAGGTCACTATGTATTACTTAACTAAATGTAAATCAAAATGCGTCAGTCTTCTCACACTAATATTACTTCTTTTGATATCAGGTATTCCTGTCACCGAAGCGCAAAAATCTAATCCGCGAAAACTTACAACCCCAAAGGGAGTCAGGCTGCTAAAGAATAAAAGTTTCGATGACAGTGAGCAGGCCCGAAAAGAAATACTCGAATTGTACAGGGACCTGCGGCTCACGGATGTGCTTGATGGTATGGATTTGATAGGCCTGCAGGACATAGGTTTAATGGACAAGAGTATCCGGCCCCTGTGGCGGGATGTAGAAAAATTTTCCCATAGAGTAGTGGGATTTGCTATTACTGTTCGCCATGTGCCCACCGACGTCAGAGTGGGACAAAACTCATTCGCGAACCTCGAAGGATTCAAGAAATTCAAGTCCCAGCAATACAAAAGAGCCCCCGATGCCTGGCTCCAAACGGCAAAACCGGGAGACATCGTCGTTATCGATGCCAGCGGAATACCCGAATGTGGTTTTATCGGCTCCAATAATAGTCTGGGCTGGGCGGAAAAAGGGGTGGTAGGAGTCGTAACAAACGGCGGGGCACGGGACACCGATGAGATTGCGAAGGTGAAGAAAATTTCGGTCTATTGTAAAAACGGATACAGCTCCCGCGGAGTTCGACCCGGAAGGCTCATTGCCGAATCCTACAACTTTCCAATTAATTGTGCCGGCGTCCTTGTTTACCCCGGCGATTTAATTGTAGCTGATGGTGACGGCGTGCTGGTCGTTCCCAGAGAACATGCGCTCAAAGTGGGAAAACTCGCTCGGGAAATTAACACCGGAGACGAAAAAAGCCGAGGTAAAAGATTTGAACGACTTGGCATACAGCCTGATGAGACGGTGATAGTGGAATGATACGAGTTCTTTTTTATTCAATAAAACTTAGATTTTGTGTCAAATCAGCCGTTGTGGGTTTTGCAGCTCTTTCGTAATGAAACTTAGAAACTCCGCAGCATAGGTCTCGTTGATAACTCTGCGGTCAGCCGCAAGAGACAGACTGATTATTTTTCGCTCCGTTATTTTACCATCTTCGCCCCGATACATCGGGGTATGGACGACATTCCCAACAGCCAATATAGTGCTGGCCGGCGGCGGCACTATCCCCAAAAAAGAATCAATGCCATATACGCCAAGATTGCTTAAAGCTATAGTTTCACCCTCTATATCCTCAAGCGTCAACTGATTATCACGTGCTTTATCGGTCAGCGATTGTTCCTCGCGGGCAATTTCCGGCAATGTTTTTTCCCCGGCATCCTTCACCACCGGCACGACAAGGCCCTGCGGGGCATTAACCGCAAAGCCGACATTCACACGTTCGGCAATCCTTATCTTGTCACCGTCAAATCTGCCTACTGCAAGGGGATATTTTTGCGCCGCCAGACCCAGAGCACGAATATAAAAAGCATTCGTCGTTATTTTAACGCCCAACGACTTTCTAAGCCTGGGTCGAATGGCCATAAGCTCGGTAATATCCGCCTTCGACTCAACGTAAAAACAGGGCTTGCTCAGCTTGGATTTTAACATCCTTTCGCCGATAAGCTTCTGGATTCTGGTCAGCGGGATATGCTTTTTTGTCGGATTATCCAAAGACGCCTCTACAGAAAATACCGACCCGCCGCCGGCGGGTATGGATCGGAACCCAGCGTTGCTGGGTCGAATTCTGCTTCTCTATTAAAGACTCAATTTTGCCCATAATGTAATACCAAATTCTCATTTGCCCCAGGATTTTTTTATACGCCTAAAGGCTTGAGTAAGATTCAGAGGTAAATCTATTTAGCAAAGTCCACTGGAAATAATAATAGCTGATGCGGGCAAGATTATCAACCCCCGAACAAATAGAAACTGCGTCATAGTCGGCGAATAAATTTCAGCGTTTAACTTTTTTATTTTTTTTAGTTTCCCAAAGGCGCTGTTTTGGCCTATACTCGGCATAAATTAAGTTTCATACTCTGGAAAGTCCAGGAATGTTAGCTGGTAGAGAAAAATAATCTTTGTTAAAGTCTTTACTGAGGGCGTTTGTTAAAATATATGAATGTAGCAGTGCGGTGAGTAATGGTGGCCGGATGCTGGAATAAAAAATTAAGGTTAAGGTTTAAAAAGAGGAAATCGAAGTGAATATCTATGTGGGAAATTTGTCACACCAGACAACCGAAGATGACTTGCGTCAGGCTTTTGAAGCTTTTGGCCAGGTCCAGTCTGTCAACATTATAAAGGATAGATTTAGCGGTGAATCCAGGGGGTTCGGATTCGTGGAAATACCCTCTAAGCAGGAAGCACAAAAGGCTATCGAAGAAATGAATGGCAAGGACTTGATGGGACGGGCTGTAAATGTCAATGAAGCTCGCCCCAGAACTGACCGCCGCGAGGGCAGAGGCGGACGAGGTGGCCGTGGCGGTGGTGGTCGTGGTGGTCGTGGCGGCGGTGGTTACGGCGGTGGTGGCCGTCGGTACTAACAACCCGGTACTGTCAAAAAATCAGATGCACGTCACTGCTCGCTCAATAATAGTGGATTAAAGAGAGCCTGCATAGAATAACACACTCTTTTTGTTTAGCAAAAAAACAAAAAAAGAGGAGATATTGGTGCATTTTCAAATATTTTTTTCTCAAGTTTTTCGTCTTTATTAAGAGCTCGCATTGTATGGCCCTTACATGTTCTTCTGGAAACATCGTTTAAGTGAGTCTTTTCCCGCACCAGCCCATACTAATGGGCGATACAGGATTCGAACCTGTGACCTCACGGGTGTGATCCGTGCGCTCTAGCCAACTGAGCTAATCGCCCTGTTAAATTTCCAAAATTCGATTGAAAATTATAAATCGTCAATCGCAAATGGTCAACCACAAATTAAGTTGCCTACACCTAGCACCTATGGTCCCGAAGGCACAGGTGCCATAATATTGAGGCGTCCTAATTTAACGCCCTTCATGCTCAATATGCTCTCCGCCACCTTATTGATTTCGCCGACATGTCCCCGAAGCACAATCACCTCCAGACAATCGTGCTCATCCAGATGAACGTGCAAAGAAGAAATCACCTGCAGGGACGAACCCAGAATATGCGTATGTTGCAGACCTATCAGCCTGTCCGTGAGCTTTGTCGAGTGATGGTCGTAAACCAGAAATACAGCGGCGACCCCTTTGGCTTTCGGGTCGCCGAGACGCTCTTCACTTAATTGCCGGCGCACAAGGTCACGTATTGCCTCGGATCGGCTCTGATAACCCTGTTTGTCAATAAGCCTATCAAACATCGAAAGCAATTTTTTATCAAGTGAGACCCCTATACGTTCAATTCTGTCCATTTTTGTTTCCTTTATCGAGTAAGGATAAATCTCCTGCGGGGTGAACCACAAGGTATCGTATGAAAAAAGATTAACCACAGAGAACGGCACAGACACAAAATAATCAACTATCAATCGTTTCGCCGTTTCAGTTTAGCCATCTTCTTAAGGGACACATTTTATCAGATTCCCGCTCCAGGAGGACCTAAATTATCGCAAAATGGAAAATCTTATATGACCTCGAGTCGGCGAAGAATCGACTTTGTCCAGCGGCCGCTGCGAAGCTGTGAAAAGATGAGCAGTAACATTATTAACAGCCAGTAACCGCAGAACCGCAGATAATAAAGGATAATGTCGAATATACTGCCGGTCTCAGCAGAGCTCCACTTGACCAATTCGCAGGGTGTATATATAGCTCCGAGAACCATACCGGCAAAAACTCTTTGCCAGGGCAGCAGCAGAATAAGCATAACCAGTGACAGGAAGAATGCTCTGCTGATATGGTTCATTCCGCCGAGCCTGCCTACCAGCGAAACCTTCAAGGACAAAAGTATTGTCAGACAGTAAAGCAGACCCGTCAGTATAAGTATTGCATTAACAACCCGGATACCCATGGCTAAATGTTTGAAGGTTATTCCAAACAAAGAATCCTCCATTTCCACCTCGGCCGGCTCACTTTGCTCGGCGGCCACTTTTTTTGCAGCCTCGCCGACATCCTCACTCAAGCCCCCACTCACAACAGCAGCCATGCTACCGGGACACTCCTTTGCGGTAATGCAGCCGGTTTTTACAACCCAAAAGGATATCTGCAGCAATAAAAGACATATAACCACAATGACAAAGAAAAAGTTTTTCCATCCTCTGAATACCCCAATCGCTTCAAGACAATCGGTAGTATCCAATAAATTGCTTGGGCCGGCCTGGTTCTCGTTCATTTTTAAATCTCCTAAATTGGGTTAACAGGTGATTGGTTAACGGCTTAATTAACTGCTAACCACTCACTATTGAACTGCTCTCCATTTCCGTGAGTATCCAGTTTCTCTTTTTGAGCTATTATGTTCTCCTTCTGCTGTAAATGCAAGAAATTTCTTTGCCCCGCACCAATTGATTTTGAACCGGGTGCCGGAACGCGTTGAAAAGGCCAATTTTTCTCTTCCAAACAATTGGTACGGGGTTATTTCTCATTTTTTATCTTTTTGAAACTATTTTTTGCCGCTTCAATAGTCTTTTCAATGTCGCCTTTGCTGTGGGCTAACGAGACAAACATCACCTCATAAGCGCTTGGTGCAAGATAAATCCCCTGTTCCAACATCAGGGCAAAGAATTTCTTGAATCGTTTTATATCGGTTGACTGAACATCGGTAAAGTTCTGTACTTTTTTATCAATGAAGAAACAGCTCATAATTGAGCCGAGGCGATTAAGTATAACATCAATACCGGCCTCTTTTGCGGCCTTAGCCAGGCCGGCTTCTAAAAGAGCTGCTGAAGATTCGAGTCTTTCGTATGTGTTCTTCTGTTCGAGTATATTTAGTGTTGCAATTGCCGCCGCGGTAGCAAGTGGATTACCACTAAGTGTCCCTGCCTGATAGACCGGCCCGAGCGGAGCGAGCATGTCCATAATATCGGCTCGGCCGCCAAGGGCCCCTACAGGTAATCCACCTCCTATGATTTTGCCTAAAGAGGTAATATCAGCTTTTATACCAAAAAGCTGCTGTGCTCCACCAAGAGCTAAGCGAAAGCCGGTTATCACCTCGTCAAATATTAAAAGCGAATCGTTTTGGTCGCATAAATTCCGAAGTGTCCGCAGGTATCCATCAATGGGCGGGACTACGCCCATATTTGCAGCGACAGGCTCAACCAGAACCGCTGCGATTTTTCCCCTGTTCAAATCAAACGCAGCTTTTACCGCTTCAATATCATTATATGGAATTACGACGGTCAGCCTGGCAATTGAATCAGGGACGCCGGGACTGGATGCGATGGCACCTTCGGCAAGGCCGGAACCGGCAGCCACCAGCAGCGAATCGCTGTGCCCGTGATAGCAGCCGACCATCTTGATTATCAAATCTTTTTTGATATAGCCGCGGGCAAGTCGGATAGCCGTCATTACCGCCTCGGTGCCGCTGCTTACCAGACGGACCTTCTCAATGGAATCGAAAGCAGCGATTATTTTCTTAGCTAAGGCGGTCTCAGCCAATGTCGGAGCACCGAATGATGTACCCTTTTGTGCTGCAGCTTTAACGGCCTCCAGCACTTTCGGATGGGCGTGTCCGAGTATCATTGGGCCCCACGAGCCCACGTAGTCGATATATTCATTGCCGTCGATATCGTAGATTTTTGACCCTTTTGCACTTTCAATGAAAAGCGGATCCACATCCACCCCGCCGAATGCCCTCACCGGGGAATTCACACCGCCCGGCAGATAAATACAAGCCTCGGCAAAGGCCTGTGCCGATTTAATCGATTGTTCTGCCATCTGTCCTCTGTTTTTATCAACTGTCATCTGCCTTTCCATCATAAGACTATTGGTGGCAAAATTCAAACTATTTGTGTTAGCTGCGGCCATAATGTTTTCAGCGGCCCGTGGCGGACTATTTTTCTTGCAATGTCTGTGCGATTTGCTAAACTCACTGGGTTATTGATTGGCGAGTGGTGATTGATGAGCAGCTAATTAACCGATTAACCAATCACCATTAAACCAATCACCATTTAACCAGTTATGGAGTAAATATATGAATTTGGTCAGGTGGTTTCGAAAAAATAACACAAAAGTGATGGCTGTTGTTGTTATTGTCATAATGTTTGGCTTTATCGGGGGGGGCACTTTGCTCCAACAGTTAAGCCGAAGAGCAACAGGGCTGCACAAGACAATAGCTTACTTTGGGGATAACATTAAAATAACAAACAACGACTTATACCAAGCACGACGGGAACTGGATGTCCTTAGATCACTGCGGGCCGATGTACTGCTAAGGAACCAGGACTTACGTGGAATTCTCCTGGGCGAACTGCTGTTTGCTGAGCAGCAAACTTCGCCGGCACTTATCAACCATATAAGGCAGACGATTAGAACGAACCGGTACAGAATCAGCGATAAACAAATCAACGATATGTATAGACGCTCGGTGCCGTCCAATATATACTGGCTGCTACTTAAAAGCGAAGCACAGCTCGCTGGTATCAGGGTGCCAAACGAGCAGGCCGGCGAATTGCTTGGAAAAGTAATACCACAGTTGTTCAATGGCCAGACAACATACTCGCAGCTAATTGGGATTCTAATAAACCAGTACGGCCTTCCGGAGAAGCAGCTCCTAACAATATTTAGCGAGTTGTTAGTCGTAATGCAGTACGCCCAGATGATTTGCTCAAATGAAGATGTCACAAGCTCACAGATAAACCAGACCATTGCCACGAGCGCCGAAAGCATTGACGCTGAATTGGTAGAATTCAACCCCACCGTATTCGCCGATGACCAAGCTGAGATAAATAATGAAGAAAAGCTCGAGCATTTTAACAAATACAAGAAATTCCTGCCTTCCGCCGTAAGTGAGGAAAATCCCTATGGGTTCGGATATAAACTGCCGGACAGGGTTCAGCTTGAATACATAGTGGTCAGACTCGACGATATTCAGAAGCTGGTAACGCCACCTACCCAACAGCAGAAGGAAGATTATTATCAAAAAAATAGAGAACAGTTATTCACTAAGCAAGTGCCATCCGACCCGAATGACCCTAACTCACCGCTGAGACAAGAAACTAAAAGCTATGCCGAGGTTTCAGATATAATTTCGGAGCAGCTTCTAAAGGACAAAATAAATTCCACCGCCAATAGAATACTTCAGGAGGCCAAAACAATTACCGAAGCCGGCCTGGAAGATACAGATATAGAGCCTGCTAATCTGACTGATGAGCAGTTTAAGGAAAAGGCCGGCGATTATAAAACCACCGCCGAGCAGTTAAGCGAAAAGCACAATTTCAAGCTATATGCAGGCCGGACGGGACTGCTAAGCCCAACTGATATGCAGATCGATGAATATCTTGCGAGGCTGTATATAGAGGGCTACGGGCAAAATCCGGTCTCACTGGTTCAGATTGTCTTTGCCGTCGGCGATTTAGCAGCCAGTGAGCTTGGGCCGTTTGATGTGCGAAGGCCCAGAATGTATGAAAATATCGGGCCCCTCAAAGATTTGTGGGGCTCGCCTTGGAGCGGACTCCAGGACATCTCCGGACAAATAATGGCCATAGTGCGGGTGATTAAAACTATAAAAGCCGCCGAACCAGAAAGCATAGACCAAACCTTCAGCACAAGCACACTTTGGTTTGACCCAAACCAGGAAAGTTCAGCCGAAGATGTCTATTCGGTAACAGAAAAAGTCACCGAAGACTTAAAAAAACTTGCTGCAATGGACATCACAAAAAGCAAAGCTGAAGAGTTCATTGACCTGGCAGCAAAGGACGGCTGGGACAGGGCAATTGATAAATTTAACGAACTCTATGGACAGAAAGACAGCCAGGACCCGAACGACCCTAACGCATTCGAGATTTCAATTGCGGAAAAAAGCGTAACCGAACCCTTCAAGCTGCAAAATCTTCCAGGCATGCGAAGAATATCAAAGGCGACTTTACAAACTCTAAGTGCGCAAACTGCAGGAAACCCAGCGGCACAGTCCTTCCTGAACGGGCGTAAGAACCAGCGCCGCTTTATAGAACAACTTTATTCGCTTATACCGCAGGACAGTAACACTGTTGATGCCATTCCTCTGATTATAGAATTCAAGCCGGATATGAGCTTCTATTGCATTAAAAATATCTCAGTTAAGCGAGTTACACTCGAGGAGTATGAAAAAACCAAAGCAATGCAAATCCAAAGAGAAGATTATACTCAATCCGAGAGCCTGGCAGCGGTCTACTTTAACCCCGAAAACATATTAAAACGTATGAGCTTCAGGCCAGCCCTCGCCAGCAGCAATCGGGAGCCAGCCGGGGACGGTGAAGAACCTGCGGATGCCAATACGCCCGCTCCTCCGGGTGAAGCCCGCTCGTCAGGGCGGAGCCTGCCGGAGAACGGCCGTATTACGACAGAATCGGAGAAAACATCGTGACGACAGCGCATTCGAAAGAAAACCGCACCATATTTATGTTGATTGTAGGACTGATGGCCTGGCTCGTCCCGGGCGCCGGACATCTACTCGTAAAAGAAGGAAAACGTGCACTCATTATATTTGTGACTATTGTCTTTACCTTCTGCGTAGGGTTATATATCGGCTCAATCGGAGTTATTAATCCCGTCGGAGCAAAGCCCTGGTATGTGGCACAAATTATGAATTCACCGATGGTGGCAATCCTGGGGCATTTGGCCAAAACCGCTCACTATCCTGTCTTTGGCAGACCGAACGAAATAGGACAGATATACACCAGCATCGCAGGTTTGCTAAACCTTTTGTGTATTGTAAACGCCGTTTATCTGGCTCATCTGCAAAAAACAGAAACCGCTGGAGACTGATATGTCGATAATGCCCGCTCTTGTAATGGCGACCTTTACAACGCCGGAAAAAATTAGCTCAAATCCCCAATCTCTTCTATGGCTGCTGCCATTAGTAGCGGCGATAGCCATCGTCTATAAAGCAACGAAGGTGCCCAAAATAAAATTTGCCCATTTCCTCAAAGAAGCTATGATTCTATTCGGTTCAATTGTTATTTTTATGTTCATAACTGCATTGGCCCTGTGCGCTCTGGCATGGCTGATTACAGAGTAAATGCAGAAAACCTCCAAACAGAGCCTCGAAAATAAGGGGGGGGCGATTACAGTGGCGGATTCAGAGTGGGTGCACATCGAGCGCACTTAATTTTTTCGACGAGTATTATTCGTCATCCTCTTTAGAGACCTTCTCGAGCACACCTAACTCGACAAGGGCATTGTAGGCGGCTTTTTGCTCCGCCTCTTTTTTGTTTGTTCCCCAGGCGCTTGGGAAATGACGGTCCGCGATAACCACTTCAAGCTCAAAGCACTTATTGTGGTCGGGGCCTTTTTCATCAAGAAGCACATAGATTGGCGTAACATTATTCTGCTCCTGGGAGTACTGTTGCAGTAACGACTTGAAGTTACCCTGAGCTTGTTCTGCATCGGACCGCTCAATTAAGGAACCAAAAATTCTCAGGATAAAACTGCTGGCCGCGTCAAATCCACCATCAATATAAATCGCAGCGATAGTAGTTTCCAGCACACCGGCGGCAAGAGAACCTGACAAAGCCCGGCTGGAAACCATGCCCTTACCGACTTTTAAGAATTTTTGCAGTCCGAGCTGCTTCGAAACCCGGGCGCACGTCCCGCGAGAAACAAGCATACTCTTAATCTTCGTTAAGTCACCTTCGAGATAACCCGGGAATCTCTCGAAGAGTGTTTGGCAGATAACCACAGCTAAAACTGCGTCACCGAGAAACTCCAGCCTTTCGTTACTTATAAGTCGATTATCCACTGCAGAGGAATGAGTAAATGCTGTGGCTAAAACTGTCTTGTCAGAAAATGTGTAACCTATCGTCTGCTCGATTTGCTGCAGAGTTTCTTTATCCATTTTACTCACATCCTGCTTTTATAGAAGCCCTGCGAGCAGATTACCCCAGCGCTTTCTTGCGAAAGCAAGAGCTGGGGTAGCCGGCTCAACAGAAACCACCATCTTAACAGAGAGTAAACCGGTTGTAAAGTCCCAACTTTGCTCGGCTTCTTGCTTTTTGCAGAAAAGCAAGGTAGCAAAACACAATCCGGCTTACTTGCTAACTTCCATCTGCAAACTTGCCAGAGCCACAAACTTATCATCGGCAAACTCAAAAATCCCGTCGAGACCGGTTACCGTAAAGATACCTTTGGTTGCTGCCGCAACGTTGCAGAAAATAAGCTGATGACCACAATCGGTTAACAACTTACGCAGCTTCAGAAGCTTCGAAAGGCTGGAGGATGTCACAATATCCACGCTCGAAAAGTCTATTACCACGTCACAGTCGCCTCGTTCACGAACCATCTCCGTGACCGTTTTGAGCTCATCTCCCATCTCCGGCTCTTGGGGCAAGTCCACGAGAATAATATCTTCAGACCAATCTTGAATCCCCATTTTAATCTCCTTTTTCATATCAACAAAGCGTTTAAGCTTTACATTTTGCAACTCATTACAAAACGGATTGCCGAGCAACTTTCAGATATTTTATCGGCAGAAATTTCGGCCGGGTTAAGAAAGAAAAACAAAAGAAACTTTATTCTCTTTACAGCATCAGCCTATAAAAACTAAAGTTTCTGTATCCTCAGGCAAATGAACAATAGAAAGCGTCGAAAAAAGGTGAGAATTTTATTCTTTGTCTCTGCTAAACGTACTTATAACTGAAGTATGCCTAACCTCGATTTTGCAAAAGTCTTGTTATAATTTTCGGTCCAACTTTCGGTAGCTGACAGCCTCTGCAATGTGTTCCGGCTGGATGTTCTCAGTACCGGCTAAATCGGCTATTGTCCGCGCGACTTTGCAAATCTTATCGTGAGCACGAGCGCTCAGCCCGAATTCCACCATCGCCTGTCTCAGGATAAATTCGCTCGCCGAGTCGAGCTTGCAGAACTTCTCCACCTGTTTATGACTCATCCTTGCGTTTGTCATAACCTTGCTGTCACCGAAGCGCTTTGCCTGAATGTCCCCGGCCCTGACAACATCCTGCCTCATTGCAGCCGAGTCGAGCCGACTTGATTTCGAGCGAAGCTTGCTGAAACTAATCGCAGGCACCTCGATATGAATATCAATCCTGTCCACCAACGGGCCGGACACTTTTGACAGATACCGCCCTATCTGCCCCGGCGTGCACTTACATCTTCTCGCGTCACTGCCGAAATAACCGCAGGGACAGGGATTCATCGCCCCAACAAGCATAAATTGCGCAGGGAACCTGATGGTCTTTTTCGCTCGTGAGACAATGACGAAACCATCCTCCAATGGCTGACGAATCATCTCAAGAACGTGTCGTGGAAACTCGACAAATTCATCCAGAAACAATATCCCGAAATGAGCCAGAGACAATTCCCCCGGCCGGGGTGTCGTGCCGCCGCCTATCAGGGCCGGCCCGCTTGCTGAGTGATGCGGCATTCGCACGGGGCGGGTAGCCAACAACGCCTTGTTTTTACCCAACAGCCCCACGGAGGAGTACACACGCGTGGTCTCGAGCGATTCTTCCAGACTCAAAGGCGGCAAAATCGTCGCCAATCTTTGCGCCAGCATTGTCTTGCCTGCTCCGGGCGGGCCTATCATCATTATGTTATGTCCACCGGCTGCCGCAACCGTCACTGCCCGCTTGACGTTTTCTTGCCCCTTAACATCGGCAAAATCAACATCGTAACTTGACGCCACATTAAACAGCTCGTCAACGTCAACCGTGGTTGTCTCCAACGGCAGCTGCCCCGAAAGAAAACCTGCCGCCTGGGCGAGCGAGCCGACAGCAAAAACATCAATATCGGTAACTACCGCAGCTTCTCTGGCGTTTTCCAGAGGGACTATCATTCGGCTAAAGCCGTTTGACACGGCGGTCATCGCCATACTCAATACGCCGTTGACCGACCTGACCCTGCCGTCCAGAGCTAATTCGCCCACGATAATTGTCTCATTAAGAACCGAACTGACGGTGGCGCCCTGGCCGATGAGCATACCCAGGGCAATGGGTAAATCGAAGGCAGGCCCTGCCTTTTTCACATCGGCCGGCGCTAGATTTATTAACGATTGGGTTTTGGGATGCTTATAGCCGCTGTTAACAATTGCGCTTTTGACCCTCTCAATACTTTCCTTCACCGCAGTATCAGGCAGCCCTACGATAACGGACTTCTCGAAGCCGCCCCGCGCAACATCAACCTCAACCTCACATATTATTCCCTCAATCCCTTCAAGTGTAACGCTATGCAGTCTGGCTAACATTTTTTTCCCCTATTTTACTGATTTGGAAAACGCAATTTTAAGAGCTGTTCAGATACACTGCAAGTAAATTTAAAGCAATTGTAATTAAAAGATGCGCTTTAAATAAAGAGCAGCGAGCCATCCCCAAGCTTGTGCCCGCGAAAGCGGGTACTGCGTTTGAGTCTGCCACCCTTTTGTGCCAAAAACAAGGAGCGTGGTAATAAAATGTAATTGGTATTAAACCTTTTCTGCAGGTAGATCTGTTGCCCATTTTCCGGCATGGTTTCTCTGGTTTGATAACGCTCCATAAGCTGATGAATTGCTACTCACAGCCCCAGGAACTGAATGGCGAGGCCACAAAGAAATATAGTGGCTCCCGCTATAACGTGAGCAAAGCGCTGCACTTTAGCCAAAGGTAGAAAATTCACTCCCGTACTTGCAAGGAGAACTGCCCCTAACATAGTAGCAATAGTTGCTGTGCCGAACACAAAGGCGACAAGCAGCACTCCAAAAAAGCTGTTTTTTGCAGCCGGATACATCAGAATGGGAATCAAAGGCTCACACGGCCCGAAAACAAAAATGGCAAACAGCGCCCAGGGTGTAATGCTCGCAGCACTTTTGCCGTTGTGAACATGACTGTGCTCCAGATGATGGTCATGCGAGTGGGTGTGTCCGGTCTCGTCTGTATGAATGTGGGTATGAATATGTGGTCGTTTCCTGTACGCCTGCCTTAAACCCCAAACCAAATAGGCAAGTCCAAAAGCGATAAGCAGCCAGGCTGCTATGTTACCCCGGGATGATTCGATGACCTCCAGTTTTTTGACCGCCAGACCCAGCGACACACCTATCAGACCCAGCACCACTGAACTTGCTATGTGACCAAGGCCGCACAAGAAGGTTATCACTATAGTTTTTGCTCGTGACCATTTTCGTGCCCATGACATCATGATGAAAGGCAGATAATGGTCCGGGCCCAGCACAGTGTGCAAAAAACCGATGGAAGCAGCGGTGATAACAAGAGCACTCAGCTCCGCTGTCATAACTTACTCCTCAAAAGTACCAATATTCATTACTAAAGCCTGCGCATAAAAATAACGAATCCGTGCTACCAAATCAAGAATATAATTGACAAAAAAATAAAAATTTTATACATATGCTCATCCGTTTATGAATCACTGGTTTCAAGGAGACTGTATGGCTTGGTCAGAAAAAGTGCTCATCATCGATTTGAACGAAAATCCCGAAAATCAAAAGCTCCTCCACGGCGAACCACAAACCTGCGGAATGCGCTCGGGCAGGGTATATTTGCCGCCCGGCCAGGCCTGTGGCCAACATAGCACAAAGAACCGTGAGGAGCTGCTCGTTTTTCTCTCCGGACAAGGCGAATTGATGATTGGCGAAAAAGACTCCTATCAAATTGGCCGCGGTAAGGTCTCCTATATACCCCCGCACACAGCCCACGACGTTACAAATACCGGCCCTGAACCACTTGTTTACGTCTATTGCGTCGCCCCCATAGCCGGCGAGTAATACCGACGAAAAAGCATATGCGTTCCATCAAACAGAGCTCCAACCGGAAAGGAGGCTAATCATCCTGGATAATGCCTGAATCGCTGAAAAAAATCTTGAAAAAAGTCGAAAATCCTAAAAAATTTGCTTGCAAAAGTCAGGGCAGCGATTATAATTAAAACTGTATAAAGAGTTCTTTTCTTCTCTAAATCTTGGTTTTCGTGAGACGGTAGATTTTTCATAAGCTTGGAGTATATTTACTAAATGACAAACTGTCTCACAAAGGCTGGAGTTTCTTGCTCCAGCCTTTTTTGCATCTTATGCACCTGTAACCCAAAAAAGCTTTAGCTATCTAAAATTTGCTTTGATAGTAATTTTTCCATCTGTTAAAATATTAAAGATTGTAAAAGGATAAACTGGTTATATTTCTATCACATGTCAGCTGCCTTGATTTTGCCTAACTCATAAAGACAAAATTACATCAATAAGGTGGTATAGGAAAAGGTAATACTATGCATAAGCCAAGAGCGTTCACCCCGTTAGAAACAAGCCAGATTCAGAAAGTGCAAGGATTTCGTGCGGCATTTCTAACGGGATTCACCTTAATAGAACTTTTGGTCGTAATCGCTATTATTGCCCTATTGATGGCTATATTAATGCCCGCACTGGCACGAGCGAGGAACCAGGCAAGGACGGTTACCTGTCAGGCCCTACTGAAACAATGGGGCGTTATCTGGTCGATGTACTGCCAGGACAATAATGGCTATTTTAGCTCAGGTACCGGCGTCGGCTGGAATCGCGGCGAATGGATAATTTGTTTACGAGACGATTACGAAACAAAGTCAAACATTCTCCGCTGCCCGATGGCTGTTAAACGCCTGCCCACCGGGCAGGAGTGGGGTGGTCCATTCAATACTTACTATATGCCGATGGGTGGAAAAGGCAGCACAGGAGGCGGCGAAGAAATAAGCTATGGAGGAAATAACTGGATTTATCATCCGGCAGCAGGAGTTTCAGCAATTCAATCACGTCCCACGGAATGGAACTGGAGGACGCCTAATACTAAGGGCTCAGCCAATGCGCCGATATTAGGAGATTCAATGTGGAGGGGAGGCGGGCCATACGAAAATGGCACGCGAGGCGACCCTCCCGAATACCATGGCCAATGGTCGGGTTACAACAGGGAAATGATGCATTTTGTCATCGACCGACACAACGGATTTATAAACCACGTTTTTATGGACTGGTCCGTTAGAAAGGTGGGGCTTAAGGAGTTGTGGAAACTCAAATGGCATAAAGAGTACAACCTTAACGGCCCCTGGACAACGGCTGGCGGGTGTGTGGCAAGTGATTGGCCGAGCTGGATGAGAGGTTTCAAAGAATACTAAAAAATCATCACAAAGCGCAGCTACCAACCGGTGGAAAACAGCCTCTGACAAAGATGGAATCTACTGACTTTATTGGAGGAGAATCCTTTTTACTGCTTCCACATTAACGATTTGATGTTGTAACAAAAGCAGATTTATAATGATAATGTCTTTTCTGGCAAAAGAGCCTTAAGGTGACGCAGGAATGCAAAATTAACGAAACATAAAGCTGCTTTTGCATGTCTTAACAGGTGGACAGCTAAAACAAAATAAAAAGGCACAATTATGAACAACCAAAAAGGATTTACCCCGTTAGAAATAGGAATTCCCAATCGAGAAAGAGGAAGATTGCCCGAAAGACGCGGGGAGGGACCCCGCTTCGCGGGAAGCCAAACAGACGTCCGGAAACGACACCGTAGTTTTCTAACGGGGTTTACTCTGATAGAACTTTTAGTGGTAATTGCAATTATTGCACTATTGATGTCGATACTAATGCCGGCCCTGGCACGGGTAAAGCAACAAGCAAAGACAATGGGTTGTCTGGCGAACCTCAAGCAATGGACACTCTACTTTTCGATGTACACCGAGGACCACGAAGGCAAATTCCAGGCAGGCGTCGGCAGTGGGCATACATATCATTGGACCAATGCGCTGAGGTCGTATTATAAAAACGATCACAAAATTCGCTGCTGCCCTACCGCCATGAAACCCCTATACGACGAGAATGGACAGCTCTCGCCCCAGTGGAATGTATTTTCAGCCTGGGGTATATTCAAAGGCCAGGGCTACGCACCGGAAGGTGATTGGGGCAGCTATGGCATAAATGGCTGGGTGGAAAACCCGCCGCCGTCATATGCGACGGTTTATGAAGATTTTGAGACCGAATATAACTGGAGAACTCCCAATGTAAAAGGTGCCGGCTATGTACCTCTGTTTATGGATGCCCTGAGGTTCAATGTCTTCCCCAGGGATACGGATACTCCGCCGGAAGTACAGGATATGGCCTGGCAGGGCATGCAGCATATGAGACGTATCTGCATTGACCGGCACGATGGATTCATAGGCATGGCTTTTCTGGATTGGTCCGTCAGAAAGGCCGGACTTAAGGAGCTGTGGACTTTGAAGTGGCACCGCGCATATAATCAGGCCGGCCCCTGGACCCATCTGGCGGCGTCCATCCGGGAGATTGGCCGCCCTGGATGAGACACCTCAAAGACTACTGAAAATAACCGATTTAACTAAAAAAAGAGGGGCCTATACCGCTTCGGTATAAGCCCCGAAATGATACAAAACTTCTATATCAACGATACTCCCACATCTTGCTTGGCAATCCGAAGGATGCCTTACCGCAGAAGCAATGTTGGGCCACATAAAGACCGGCTTACGGTGCCTGCTCTGCCGGAGGATACAGCCGGATATCGTCAAAGAACACCAGACCCGAACCACCAGGCTGTGGGTCGTCCGCGCCGCCAAAGCCAATAGCCAGATTGCTGACATCGGTCAGAACAACGCCGGCATCACCGACCTCTTTCAGGTCGATACGCCATTCCGTCCAGGTGCTTACCTGCGATGCGTCAGGGTCATCGTGGTACACCGTCGCCGCCGTGCCGCTGCTGTCTTTGACAGTTACATATATCGGCTCAGCCTCATTACTAAGCAGACCGATGTCCTCATCGACCCATTGGCCCGTACCATCGCTGGTAACGTTGGAAAATTTGGCCTCGCACGCTACACCGGGGTTATGACTGGTCAGTGCCAAGCCTACGTACATAGGCATATTCATTGTCACCGTCTGAGGCGTACTCAGTTGCGTCCACGTGCTGCCGTCCGCCGAATAGTAGGCCCGGACAAGACCACCTACGGTGCGCTCCAATTTCACCCACTGAGGCGCTGTGATTCCGGCTTCGGTGTCACTGCTGCTGCTATCGCCTGCCGTGGTGCGACGCTGGAAAGAAACTCCCTGAGCGGGCGTAACGACCATCATAGCATGCCTTGAATCCGCATCAAGAGTATCGCGAATCATCACACCGGCCTTGGCCCATTCGTGTGTGTTCTCCACACTCTCAACCTTAGCTACAATCGAGCCGGCGCCGGAAAGCTCCTTCCAGGCGAAGTGGAACTCGTCGGAATTACCCCAGATATCCGTGCCCTCTGCGGTCATCGTATAAGTGCCGGTCGGTCCTTCTATGAAGCTGCCCATATACGCCGGATGACCTCTGAACCACAGCGACAATACTCCAACGCCTTCTCTGGTCCAATCCTGCGCGGGACTGAACGCGCGTTCGGCTTCCGAATAGGTTGCCGCGCCAATATTGCTGTAGTAATATGGCATCGACTGCTTTCCGCCGTGGACAATCGTAGTTTCGACAATGTGCTCTCCCCTACTAAAATCTGCATCATGTCCTACAAGAGCACCGTTTGTATCAATCTCGTATCCGTCCAGCCACGTGCTGAATATCTCATCGGGCGAATAGTCGTTGTAGTCTTCAAAATCGTCCACAAGAAAATGGTCGATTACCGTAAAGCTCCAGACGTCGCCTTTGTATATCGTATCGTCGGCCCAGACCCCGTCGATTCGCCAGTAGTAACTCTGGCCTAATTCAGGAGCTTCTGGTACAGTATAAATGACAAGCTCCTGCCGGCCTCGATAAATGCCTGTCGTATCGGTGACATCGGCATTATTCACATCGTCGGAATTAGTCCCAAAGTACACATCGTTCTGGATAGCACTCTCTCCGGCTATCCAGCCAAGTTGACGGGCATCTGGCAGGTCCACTGTTGTCCCCGGAGTGGGAGCCACGGCACGGGCCCTTTCCGGGTCGGCAGGGGCCGGTGCAAAAAGACCTTCCTTATAGCCAAAAAAGTCAACATCGATCGCTCCCTGCTGGTTGGTGTCACCGACGCCCATAGAAATGTAGCTTTCGGTGTAGTCGCCGCCGGTACCGGCAGTAACATGGAATTCATTTGGCGTGGGTGAGCCGTCCATCCAGATATTAACTTTGTGGGTGCCACCTCCACTGTCATCTGGCTCGATAGTAATCCAGAACTCATGCCAGAGCGTCAGGTCCGCAATATCAAGGATGTTGAGTGTACCTTCACCACCCTCGACATCCACGTCGCCGCTAGGACTCGTGCCAGCTAGGCAGTTCATAGTCAGCCCCTGCCTGCCTTCCATATAATCGGCTTCTGCATCCCAAGGATCTGACGGCAGCGTTAGAGCAAAACCGATTGTTTGGTCACCTCCGGCTTCCTGGTGGACGCCGAAGATATCCTTGCCGCCGTCGTGGCATGTATACCCATTACCACCAGCTGGCCAGGGAGTGTCCGCGACCACACCAGCGTTCTCTCCACCCTCGTCTGCATACTGGCCGTCTAACGGCTCGGTTGTGGCTAAGCGAGCACGGAACGAGATGGTAATGCCGCCTTCTGATAATATTTGGTCTGCCGTCGCCTGATCCACCCCGTCATTAATGAGCAGGTGCCCCAAGAAAATCTTGCGGATGCTGGGATCGGGCATGTCGTAATCTCTGGGGTCTCCACAGTCCTGCAGCCTTAGGAATGTCACATCACCTTCGATCATGGCCTTGATACCACCAGGCTCACCGCCACCGCCGATCTCCCAGTCCGTAATGTCAAACTCGTCCGAGCCGTTCTCGTGACTCCACGTACCATCCAGCGCATTGAAACCTTGCGTACCATCTGGGTCACCAACTTGCGCCTGTTCACCAGTGTAGATGTACGTCCACCCACCAAGAGGTTCTGCATATTCGACACCTCCTACGGCCACGCCGGCGGTCAGACTCAGCGCTAAAACAAAACAGGCTGAATAAATAAATTTCTTAGACATAATAGACATAATAGACATAATTGTCCTCCTTTACTCCGTCCCGTCTTTGCCGCAAGGCATCCTGCGGACGACGGGCGGGATTCAAAAAAAGTTAAAACAAAAACGACCGATAATAATTTTCACACTTACTAAGTTCTACCTATGCTTGTCCGGGGTATTTTTTTCCGATTTGATATTACCTCCTTCCTTAAAAAATACGACATCAACCACAAATAGAAATACAAAAATGTGGTTCCAAGCCCATAATCTTATCTTATTTTTTTTATATCAAATTCTATGGCTCACTTCAAGGAAAATGTATCTAAAAGGCAGATGTTTTCCAATACTCTCGGCAATTTGCATAGGCTGTGGGCTGTAAGACCATATCTTATATTTACTTATGAGGCGTCACGGTACTGTTTCTTAACGCCTGCACTAAGCGGCTATGTCCTGTACTACCGATAAAAAATCCCTGAATTTGAGCTATTTTGCTATTGCGGAAAATCAAAATTGGGTGTATAATACAGTGTTTGGCGAAATAGCCTAAATTAACATTAGGGATACGAAATTAACGAAACATAAAGCTTTTTTTGCGCATCCCAACAGGTAAAAAACGAAAGGGGCTATTATGAACAAACAAAAAGCCTTTACACTAATAGAACTTTTAGTGGTAATAGCAATCATTGCGTTACTTATGTCGATATTGATGCCGGCGATGCAGCGGGTAAAGAAGCAGGCCAGGAGTGTTGCCTGCCTAAGCAAGCTCAAGCAGTGGGGCATATATTTTGCGATGTACGCCGACGACTACAACGGCCGATTCATGAGGGGCTTTACTGTCGCCAATCGATGGGTCTATGCGCTTGGGGACTACTATAAATGGGATGACGAGTTTACCTGTTGTCCGAATGCGTATAAGCCCTGGGTGGATGAATATGGGGTAAATTCGGGTGCCGAAGGAAGCACTTTAGGTGTCGGTGTGACTATGGCCTGGGGCTATATGAACCAGGGGCATTGGAAAAAGCAGATGAAGGGAAGCTATGGGGTCAATGGCTGGGTTGTCGATGCCCCGCCAGGCAATGAACCTCATCCCGAGCGGGGGGATCCGGATTTCTTCTGGCGCGGGCCCACGGTGGCCGGGGCCGGGTACGTGCCGTTGTTCCTGGAGGCCCAGCGCTATAACGGCTGGGCGTTACACACAGACACGCCGCCCAGCTATAGCGGCGAGCGGTGGAACGACAACGCGCAGATGGGGCGGTATTGCCTGAACCGACATGATGGGTTTGGCGGTTGCCTGTTCTTAGACTTTTCGGCCCGTAAAGTGGGACTCAAAGAGCTGTGGACCCTCAAATGGCATAAAAAGTGCATTGAAGCCGGCCCCTGGACAATCGGCGGCGGTGTCCTGCCGAGTGACTGGCCGGAATGGATGCAGAGTTTTAAAGATTATTAAAACAAACGTCGTACAAAAACGAAAAAAAGTAGGATTTTGACCGACTATAAAATATAATTGTAAAAGTAAACAATTAAAATATGCAGAAGGAGGCATTATTATGGGTAGACGAAAAGGTTTTACCCTAATAGAGCTTTTAGTGGTAATCGCTATTATTGCCGTACTGATGGCAATCCTGATGCCTGCGTTGAATCGAGTAAAGAGACAGGCCAGGGCCGTGGCCTGTTTGGCCAATCTCAATCAATGGGGTATTTTTTGGTCAATGTATTGTGCTGATAACAACGGATACTGGCTCAGCGGCGCAGGCGGCGGCAGCGGCAGATGGTGGTTCGAGCCGATGTTGGAGATTTTCAAGATCGGAGAGAAGATGCGATGCTGCCCCCAGGCTACAAAAGCACTCGGTTCTGGAGTTCATATGGGCATAGGTTATTGGTTTTATCAGGCCTGGCAAACCGGTGAATGGATAGGTAGTTACGGACCAAACGGGTGGATGTGTAACCCACGGCCGGGAACAACCAGTGTTTGGGGACGAAGCCCGGCTTCAGACCATTGGAGGAAACCCGAACAGCCGGGTGCTTATAATATACCGTTATTTACCGGTAGCTGGTGGGTCGATGCCTGGCCCAGAGAGACAGACAATCCTCCGGAAATCATAGGAGGGCCGCCGGACAGACCCAACGTGAACGAAATGGAGCGTAATTGCGTCGACCGCCACGGTGGTTTTTTGAATGTTTTGTTCTGCGATTATTCTGTCAGAAAAATTGGACTCAAGGAGCTCTGGACGTTAAAATGGCATCAAAGTTATGATATCAACGGCCCGTGGACCACAGCCGGCGGTGCCGCTCCGGGCGACTGGCCGGCTTGGATGAGACATTATAAAGATTATTAAATTATAACCCTAATAGAAAAACGAATTACAAAAAGTAAGCTAACTAAAAATACAGGAAGGACTATTATTATGGACAAAAGAAAAGCCTTTACCCTGATTGAGCTTTTGGTGGTTGTTGCCATTATCGCTATATTGATGGCAATATTAATGCCCGCCCTACAAAGAGCCAGGGAGCAGGGCAAGCGTGCCGCCTGTCTTAGTAATTTGAAGCAATTACAGCTTGCGTGGATTATGTATGCAGATGAGAACGACGACAGGATTGTCAACGGCGAAGCATACGGCAGCGGAGATGGCACCGCACCGATACCCACTGGTGGTATCCACAAGGGTGAGCAGTGGTGGACAGGAGACGATGTCGGGGATTTTTGGGCCGGCATAAATTTATCCAGAGATTTACAACTAAAAGCTATTAGAGCCGGCGCCTTATACCCATATTGCAAGAAAGAACACCTTTACCGATGCCCCACCGGTGTTCGCGAAGAAATGCGCACATACACCATAGTCGATTCTATGAATGGTCTTCGCAGGGAAGGGACTTACTCCGGTAACGTGGGAAAGAGAGTAGGCAGGACAGTGTTGTGGATTAAGAAGAGGTCGGAGATTATCAGCCCAGGCCCGGCCCAAAGAGTAGTTTTTCTTGACGAAGGCCGGATAACTCCGGATAGTTACGCTTGTCATTATGTTAATGAGCGCTGGTGGGACCCGCCCTTTGTCCGACACGGTGACGGTACTAACGTCTCTTTTGCAGATGGGCACGCTGATTATTGGAAGTACATGGGCACGAAAACGATACGTATCGGCAAGCTCGCTGCTGTTCCCTACCTTGATGCAAACCCTTTGCACCAGATGCAGCCTGAAAGCCCTGATGATTATGAGGATTTGCACAAGATGCAAAAGGCTATATGGGGCAGATTGGGGTATTAGCCGAAACTATTGACGTGATTTTTTGTGCTTGTTGATTTTGCCCTAAGCAGACAACTTGACTTCTTTGGGATTACAGGCGGATGCAATGTCCGCCTTTTTTCTGCGCAAGGAACACTCTAAAAAACAGTTGCACTAAAACTCACAAAAGATTATACTGAGCTTATAAAACAACATCGCAAAAAATCAACCAGCAAAAAATACATAAGGAATCTCACTATGAACAAAAGAAAAGCCTTTACCCCGTTAGAAATTAACATTCTTGACCGCCAAAGCGGAAGATTTCTAACGGGGTTTACCTTGATAGAGCTTCTGGTGGTGATTGCCATTATAGCCATATTGATGGCGATACTGATGCCGGCTCTGAACCGAGCCAGGGAGCAGGGCAAACGCGCCGCCTGCCTAAGCAACCTAAAGCAGCTGACGCTGGCGTGGATTTTGTATGCAGATGATAACGATGACAGGATTGTTAACGGCGAAGCCCATTGGGCCCCTTCTGCCGACCCCGTTGCACCCGTGCCCACATCTGGTCCTCATAAGGGCGAGCGCTATTGGGTAGGCAACGATTGCGCCACCAATTATATGCAGGGAGAACAACGACCGTTAGAGGTACAAATACAAGCTATCCGACTCGGAGCGCTATTTACATACTGCAAAACCGAAAAGCTTTACCGGTGCCCGACCGGTATTCGTGGAGAGATGCGCACGTACTCCACAGGTTATGGTATGAATGGTTGTTTCGATGCAGCTGGAACTTATAGTGGTAACAAGGGAGTGAGAGTGGGCAAAACGGTATTGATGGTCAAGAGGAGAACAGAGATTACTGTCCCCGCTCCGGCATATAGACTCGTTTTTCTTGACGAAGGACGGATAACTCCGGATAGTTACGCTATTCATTACGTTATTCCCCAATGGTGGGACCCACCGTTCGTCAGACATGGTGACGGCACGAACGTTTCTTTCGCTGATGGCCACAGCGATTACTGGAAGTATAGAGGAGCAGAGACGATAAAGGTCGGCAAGATGGCAAACCCGCCGCATCAATATGCGCCTACTACCAACGAGGGCCTGGCTGATTTGCAAAAGATGCAGAAGGCCACCTGGGGGAGATTGGGTTATACACCAACTAATTGATAAGTATAATTCTTTGGCGTATAGATTTTTATTCGGCTAAGCAGTCAACCTGGCCTCTTTGGGATTATAGGTGGATGCAATGTCCGCCTTTTTTATGCGCAAGGAGCACTTTAAAAAACAGTTGAATAAAAACCTGCAAAAGATTATACTAAGCTTATAGGACAGAATTGCAAAAAGTAAGCTGAAATTACATAAGGAGTCTCAATATGAAAAAACGAAAAGGCTTTACCCTGATAGAGCTTCTGGTAGTAATTGCTATTATTGCGGTTCTGATGGCGATATTGATGCCTGCACTGAACAGAGCCAGGGAGCAGGGTCAACGCGCGGTGTGCCTTAACAATGTAAAGCAGTTAACACTTGGATGGATTCTATACGCGGATGATAACGATGACAAGATTGTTAATGGTATGGGAGGCATTGACCGCTCAAAAGAGAAGGCCTGGGTAGGCCAGTGTTGGCACTCTAGTTATCAAACCGGTGCACAATTACCAGAGGAACAACAAATAGAAGAAATAAAAGATGGCGCGCTCTGGCCATATTGTAAAGATATAAAACTTTACCGCTGCCCGACCGGTTTTCGGGGAGAAATGGTAACATATGCGGCGATGGATGGCGTCAATGGTATCCCAAGAACAGACACCCAAAAGCCCGGCGTGTGGGTCACAAAGAAGACAGAGATTCGCGAACCGGCCTACAGAATGGTCTTCATTGACGAAGGATGGGTAACGCCGGATAGCTTCGCTGTTCATTACGTACAAGAGCAGTGGTGGGACGACCCGACAGTCAGACACGGTGACGGCACGAATTTTAGCTTCGCCGATGGCCACAGTGATTACCACAAGTGGAAAGGCATCGAAACGATTAAGCTGGGTAGAGATCAGAACCGCGTGCACAGCAGCGTAAACCGCACACCCCAAACAGACGAGGCCAAGAAGGATTTGCACTTCGTCCAGAGGGGCTGCTGGGGAGGCTTAGGCTATACACCAAGCGTGTGGTATTAAGCTTACCGAGCTCTTTAGACTAAGCAAACCACCTGGTTGTACGGGACTGCAGGCGGGGAAAATGCCCTGTTTTTACCTCTATGCAAGTCAGACCCGTCGAGTCTAAAAGAGGGTGATTCAACTTAGCCCACACAAGGTCCAGCCAATAGTATTATAGAATTGGCAATAAGTGCCCGTTCAGGGGGATAAAGAGCGGCAAGGTGAATGCCCTATGTTCTTCCAAAATATTGTCCTTGACGGAAAGAGGCCTGATTTGGTATAAATAAAAATAGTGAAGCTTGTGTCCGTGGAGAGTTTACTCTGAGTGTAGTTGTAGGGACGGGTGTATGTACATTTTTTGGTTTCTCATCGGGTGCATTTTTTCCGGCTTTTCCATAGAGGAGGAGTTGTTATGTATTGTGCCAGACACAGAGTTATAACAATAACTTTGTGCTTCGGAGAGGAGATTTCCACATTTCAGCGAAAAATTCATATCCCAGTTCTGCTGGAACAAATATTGTTGTGTGACCAAAGAACAGTTGTTTATTTTAATTTTTTGAAGGAGAAACATTATGTATAAAAAATTGATTTACTTTGCTTCTTTTGTCGTGGCCTTAGGCATGGTCAGTAACGCCAACGGGCAATCGGACAATGGCAACATTCTGTTCGAGTACTGGTTTGACTTCACTGGCAACAGGATTACCAATCTAACTGACGACCCCCGTTATCCAGATAATCCGGACCAGAGCCAATGGAGGGAAAGATTCGAAGGGCCGGTCGACTGGAGAGACAACTACGGCGTACGTGCCCGGGGTTTTTTGTATCCGCCTGCCGACGGTGATTACTCCTTCTGGGTATCAGGTGACGATTACTGCGAACTACGGCTGAGCACCAACGATGACCCTGAGAAGGCAACTATAGTTGCCGAGGTGCCCGGCTGGACCAACCACCTTGAGTGGGACAAATACCCCCAGCAGAAGTCAAAACCTATCACCCTGGCGGCTGGTCAGAAGTATTACATTGAGGCGCTGATGAAGGAAGAAGGGGGCGGCGACAGCCTGACCGTCGGATGGGGAGGTCCGACCATTGGCACCGGACCTGTGATTATCGACGGCGCCTATCTGTCACCGTGGTTAGCATGGTTCAGAGCCCATAAGCCGGATCCTGCTGATGGTGCCATCCATCCGGACACCTGGATAAGCCTTTCCTGGACGCCGGGAGAATTTGCGGTCTCGCACGATGTGTACTTCGGCGATAATTTCGAAGCTGTAGATGCCAGCTCCGCTGACACCTTCCAGGGCAACCAGCCCTCGAACTTTTTTGTTGTCGGATTTCCTGGATTTCCTTATCCGGATGGTCTTGTTCCGGGCACGACCTATTACTGGCGGATTGACGAGGTCAATGATCTGAACCCCAATAGTCCCTGGAAGGGCTTTGTCTGGAGCTTTATGATACCACCCAGGACCGCCTATGGTCCAGTCCCGTCTGACGGTTCCAGTTTCATAGACCCGAATGTGGAGCTTAGCTGGAAGCGAGGTTTCGGTGCAAAATTACACACCGTGTATTTCGGCGATAACTTTGAAGATGTGAACAATGCCGCCGCAGGACTCCCCCAGGGAGATACAACCTATACTCCAGGCCCTCTTGAATTAAAGAAGACTTACTACTGGCGGGTCGATGAGTTCGATACTGTTGTTACCTATAAAGGTGATGTCTGGAGCTTTACGACTGCGCGAGCCGGCGGAGGGGTGCGAGCAGATTACTACAAAGGTATGGATTTAAGCAACCTTGTGCTGACCCGAATAGACCCTCAAATTAACTTTAGCTGGAGCAATGGTGAGCTAGATCCATTGGTTGGCGATGATCGCTTCTCGGTCAGATGGACCGGCGAGGTGGAGGCAGCATTTACTGAGACCTACACCTTCTACACCAACAGCGATGATGGAATACATTTGTGGGTGGATAGTAAACAGCTTGTTGACAACTGGACCGACCACAAGAACACCCAGGACAGTGGAACAATTGACCTTGTTGCAGGGCAGGTATATAGCATCGTAATGGAAATGTATAATAACGGCGGTGATGCAGTAGCACAACTGCGCTGGGAAAGTCCCCGCACGCCAAAGCAGTTTATTCCGCAGACCGCACTGTCACTGCCCGTAAAGGCCAGCAGCCCGAGTCCATCTAATGGAGCTACAGATGTAAAGCACATACCGATTCTCAAATGGGGTGCCGGAGATGCAGCCGTTTCGCATCAGGTCTATTTCAGCACTGATGAAGACTCCGTGAAAAACGCTAATACCGGTTCGCCGGAGTACAAAGGCACCAGGGACCTTGGTTCTGAAAGCTATGACCCCGGAAAACTCCCTTGGAATACCACTTACTACTGGCGTGTTGATGAGGTCAATAACCTCAATCCCGACAGTCCGTGGGTAGGTAACGTCTGGAGCTTTACGACAGCCAACTTCCTTATCGTGGACGATTTTGAGGACTACGACATTGGCAACAACGAGATATGGTGGGCCTGGATAGATGGGCTTGGCTATGCCTCGCATCCTACTGAACCGCCCTCTCCCGGTAACGGAACCGGCTCTATGGTTGGCGACGAAAACACTCCTTCTTACACTGAGGAAACTATCGTTCACGGAGGCAGGCAATCGATGCCTGTATTCTACGATAACAATCAACAGGAAAAGCTCAAATATTCAGAGGTCGAGATGACATTGACTTATCCTCGTGACTGGACAGAGGAAGGGGTCAAAACCTTGACTATCTGGTTCAGAGGCATTCCTAAAGCTTTCACAGAGGCCCCGGCCGGCACCTATACAATGAGCGCCTCCGGCGCGGACATTGAGGGGGCAGACGACAAGTTCCGCTACGCCTACAAGCAACTATCCGGTGCCGGGTCGATTTCGGCACAGGTGCTCAGCGTACAGAACACGGACGGATGGGCCAAGGCCGGCGTAATGATTCGCGAGACCCTGGAGCCAGGCTCAAAACACGCCTTTGTCTGTATTACACCCATCAACGGTGTTGCTTTTCAGCGCCGTACTAATACTAATGCCAGCAGTGTCAACGTGAACCAGACCGGTATTACTGCGCCGCACTGGGTGAAATTAGAGCGTAGCGCCACGGGCAGCTTTACAGGTTACCACTCGGCTGATGGTGTTACCTGGGAGCCCATACAGGATGCCGAGCCGCAGCTCATCTCGATGAGTCCGAACGTTTATATTGGTTTGGCACTGACCAGCCATAACGTTAATGCCACGTGCCTGGCCGAATTCTCCAACGTCCAGACCATCGGCACGGTTAGTCCTCCGATGTGGACGAACCAGGCCATTGGCGCAACTATGACCGCTAACGACCCTGAGCCGATGTATGTTGCCCTCAACGGCAGCGCGGTGGTCTATCATGATAATCCTAATGCAGCGTTGATAGACACCTGGACCCAATGGAATATCAACCTGCAGGCATTTGCAGACCAGGGTGTGGACCTTGTTAATGTCAATACGATTGCCCTTGGTCTCGGTAACAGGAAAAATCCGCAGGCCGGTGGTTCAGGTACGATGTATTTTGACGATATTCGTCTATATCCACCGGCACCGTAAGTCAAGATTTAGCCGACCCATCATTGCTTATGCCGTAAAGCTTCTGCCGTAAGGCATCCTGTGGACTGCGGATTGCCAAGCAAGATATAGGGGTCTGCTTAACCCCGTCAGATAACGTCGTATTTCTCATATTTAACGGGGTTGATATAGCAGATTTATATTAACTCGGGACTTATACCGACTCGGTATCGGCCCCGCTTGTTTTAGGGCAATATAGAAACTCAGGGCAAAAAGGCTTAAACCTGCGGCCTTCGCCCTCTTTACGTCTGAACAGCACTACTACTCCATTTCAGAAATAGTACGACTTCGAGATTGCCACACTCGGCTACGCCTCGCTTGCAATGACGATGAATGCAGTTTTATGCCATTGCAAGGAGTACTCTAAAAAAACCTTGCACAAAAACCTGCAAAAGATTATACTGAGCTTGTAAATAACATCGCAAAAAATCAACCAACAAAAATTACATAAGGAGTATCAATATGAAAAAACGAAAAGCCTTTACTCTGATAGAACTTCTGGTAGTAATTGCCATTATTGCAATCTTAATGGCGATATTGATGCCCGCCCTACAAAGGGCCCGGGAGCAGGGCAAGCGTGCGGCCTGCCTAAGCAATTTAAAGCAACTGACACTCGCATGGATTCTCTACGCAGATGAAAATGATGACAGGATTGTCAGCGGCGATGGCGGCGTTACCCACACGTATAATGGCGTCGCTGAGAATCCCTGGGTCGGCAGGTGCTGGCACAATGATTACAGAAACGGTGCACAACTACCGGTGGAACAGCAAAAAGCTGAAATCAGAAGTGGCGCCATGTGGCCATATTGCGAGAACGAAGGTCTTTACGCCTGCCCCACCGGCCTGCGGGGTGAGATGGTAACCTATGCTGCTATGGATTCTATGAACGGACATCCTCTACCCCAGGACCCCAAGGGCAGAGGACCGGCTGAGGTCATCAGGAGACTCATCATTAAAAAAAGAATGCAGATTCGCAGCCCCAACGAGAGGATTGTTTTTATCGATGAAGGCTGGGTAACTCCGGACAGCTACGCTGTTTACCAGAATCTGCAGGAATGGTGGGACGACCCTATGGTCCGACATGGTAACGGAACCAGCGTATCCCTTGCGGACGGACACAGCGAGTACTGGAAATGGAAAGGCATCCAGACAATAAAAGGCGGCAAACTCCGCGATCGTACTCACCCTTCTCAACATGTTCAGCCCGTAACCGAGGCCGACCACTATGATTTACGCAGGGTCCGGAAGTCTTGCTGGTGGGAAATAGAAGGTTAGTCGGGAACATAGACGCACACAGCTAAACAATAGCACTTTGGTCCTAAAAAGAGACACGGGCTTGAGCTTATCGAAAAATGGGCGGTTTTGATATAATTTCTTAACTGTGCGGCTTTGCGTTTATTAACGCTGCCAAAAGGATATGCCTCAACCTTTCAACGCTGATATTGTTGAGGTAATCTTCGGTAAAATCTAATTTAAATCGGCCTTTGAAACCTCTGATTCGTCGCGTAAGTTCATTCCTGCCCAAAGCAGTGATTGAAGTTATTTCTCTGTCAAAATACTTTCTCGAAGACATAACCCTCACCTTTGAAAAACTTTTCCCATAAGTAAGTTGGACTCGTGTTATCAGTAT
>JABAOH010084800.1_pt4 | contig 35970 bp, 23 predicted proteins | sample 7062181 | NCBI WGS metagenome assembly JABAOH01 (sample SAMN14538630, study PRJNA623070) | marine sediment metagenome | biome: marine biome [ENVO:00000428]; feature: marine pelagic biome [ENVO:01000023]; material: deep marine sediment [ENVO:00002113]; isolation source: pool of 5 deep marine... | reverse complement strand
GCCGCATCGAAGGCAGTGACACTCAACGGGTCATTGTTCGGATCGGTATCGTTGGCTAGCACGTCGATGTCCACCGCCACATCCTGTTCCGTGGATGCCGTGTCATCGTTGGCGACCGGCCGTCCGGCAACCTGATCGTCTATTCTGGCCATGAGAAAGGCCAGAACATCAGCCAATTCAGCGGCAGTCGGATCGTTCATGTTTTCACGAGTCATCAGATCATTGCCGGATTCGCCCCACTGAACTTTGTGCCGGAACTCACTGAATTTTCCGTCTTTCCGCAGGAATGCGAGCAAGCCGCCTTCCGGTCCGTCCGCAATTGGGCCGACCGCATCTTCCGGTTGGCCATGACAGCTAGCGCAATTGCCACCGTTAGCGTCGTTATACCAAGCCTCGCCAGCGGCCGCATCGGCCGTAGCGATGAGGGTGTAGTCGGTGCATTGTGTCGAAGTACACCAGTCAGGTACGGTGGCGGGGTTTGGATCGACCGCCGAGAAGACTGCGTCAATTCGTGCCCCCGGGTAGTTCAGGAAATTGACCAACGCTGTTATTTGCGTGTCGCTTGGAACCTCCGCACCATTGACGCCGCCAAACGACAGATCCGGGTGCTCGTTGCCCTTTTGCGCACCCGTTCCCCACGCAGGATCGGTGCCGTCGAATATTGCGCTGCCCTCGGCCCAACTCCTTCCGGTACCGGCGTGCAAGATCATGTCTGCTGTCACGGCAGCGCCGCTGAAATTGCGACTAACCGTGTTCGGGTCCTGATAGCCGGCATTCGGCCGACCGCTCGTGCGCGAGCGTCGCGCATAACCGCCATCGGTGCCGAGTGCATCCCAGCCATGACAGGCTTTACAACGCACATAGTCACCACTGGGTTCGGCTGCCGGCAGCAGACCAGTACCGCCAGCATTCAGCTTGGTCCAATTGTCGTAAGCGAGTCCGCCCAGAGCAATCGACTCCATGTCTGCTGCCCCTTGGACTTCGCCCTGCAAGTACGCCAGAACATCAGCCACATCAGCTGCGGTCGGATTGTTCATATTTTCACGAGTCATCTGGGCATGGCCCGACTCGCCCCATTGTACTTTGTGCCGAAACTCGCTGTATTTGCCGTCTTTCCGCAGGAACGCGAGCAAGCCGCCTTCCGGTCCGTCCGCAATTGGGCCAACCGCATCCTCCGGTTCACCATGACAGGTAACGCAATTACCGCCATTCGGGTCGTGATACCAGGTATCGCCGCGCGTTGCATCGGCCGTCCCGACCAGCGTGTATGAGGCACACTGTGTAGAAGTACACCAGTTCGGTACCGGCGCAGGATCCGGATTGATAGCCGCGAATACGGCATCTGCCCGGGCCTCGGGATAGTTCAAGAACGCCGTTAAGCACCTGACCTGATCAGCGCTCGGGACGTCAGGATTGTTGATCCCACTGGCGGACAGATCCGGATGCTCGTTGCCCGTTTGCGTACCAGGTCCCCACGGATCCGTCCCGTCAAATATTGCGCTGCCCTGGGCCCAACTTCTTCCGGTGCCAGCATGCAGGACCATGTCCAGGCTGACGGGCCCACCGCTGATATTGCGGCTGACCGTATTGGGGTCCTGATAGCCGGCATTCGGCCGACCGCTCGTGCGCGAGCGCCGCGCATAACCACCATCGGTGCCGCGCTGATCCCAGCCGTGACACGCTTTACAACGCACGTAGTCACCATTGGGTTCAGCCACCGGCAGCACGCCTGTGCCGCCTGCATTCAGCTTGGTCCAGTTGTCGTAAGCGACACCACCAAGCGCCATACATTGTGAGATCGCCCCGCTTACGGTATTCGCACTGCTCGTTCCGGGAACGAAGCCACCATTCTCGAACTCGTTTGAAATCGCAATCATCGAGGCGCGCACCGCGGGATCGCGATCTGCCTCGATGCTCGGCGCCGTGATACTGGCGCTGTCAAGCCCTTCAGTATCTGCCGCTACAAGGTCAACCGCAGCAGCGAAATCAGCGGCTGTGCCCTCGGCGACATGACCAACAGCAAGGCTTGTTAGCTCGTTTGCGGCAACGCTGTCAGCGTTCGATGGGATGAACGTATAGATGGTATACGAGGACGTTGCGCCGCCCACGGTGGCGTCCCCGACAATGCGTACGAAGAGCCCGCCGAATGGCACCGCTCCTGCACCTAAGGTGATCGTTTCCGTGGCGGCATCGTACGTGTATTCCGATACTGCATCATAAGGGCCATTCGCCGCCGTGCTCGTGGCTACCTCTGAGATCGAATCGAACGCGGTGTTTACGCCAGGGACGATTGCGCCACTAGGAGGCGTCTGGCAGTCGAAAACATCAACCGTCCCGTCCCCATTGATGTCTTCGTCCGGCAGGTCCGCAACACCGTTCTGGTTCAAGTCCCAACAGGAAATACCATCAGGTCCGGGAGGACCAGCGGCACCATCTCTGCCGTCATCTCCTTCGCATCCGCTGAGGGCAAACGAGAAGGAAGTTGCCAAGAATACAATGGCCACTCTTAGCTTGTGGCGGATCAGGATCTGCATAATTCTCCCCTTGTGCCGTTATTGAACTTCGGCAGCCCGGCGATCTTGGGTCCTTCGGGGAGCCATCAATGGCTGCTCGGAGGAAGCGAGGACCCGTAGCTTTGCGTCCCCAGCTTTTGCTGGGTTTGCCTTTATCGAATGTGACCACTATTAATGTGTGACACAAGATTTTGTGTCAATTCGGGTAAGTACGTAGCGCAGCGGGGGATTGAGCGCTGTTGGAGCAACGGCCGCTTTGGGTCATTACCTGTCAGTTTAGCTTAAATGTGGCGAATGGCCGGAAACGGCCAGAAGCGGACGGCCGTACTCGTCGCAATCTCAATCGAGAGTGCCAAGATAATCAGCTAGTATTTTCCGCAGTGCTTTAGCTTGCTCAAGTTGGCTGACAGAGATTGCTGTCACGAATCTTCCAAAGTTTGCCTCTGCCGTGGTCAACGCCTTCAAATTTGAATCAAGTATGTCTTGGTAAATTTCTTCTATCCGGTCTGGCGGGAGGTTGGGCTGGACACTTCGCTCCCAAACGACTCCATCATCCCCATCGGTCGTTGCCCTGGGAATGAGTTCGTAAGTTAGTTTTGGGTAATCAGTTTCCCGCTCTTCGATTCGATTGTTACCGCCCTCAAAACTATCATAATAGTCGGTTATAAGAATCCGAATGCCGTGATTATTGATCAGGCCGAAGTTTCCCGAACCAATAAGATCGTCGTAGGTGGCGCTGCTCGCTGTATCTTGATTCCAGCCATAATTCGCGCCGATAACTATGTCCTGAAAAAACTGCAAATGGTCCAAAACTAGCCCGCTACGAAGCTGATCGGCAACTCGAAAAAGACTCTCTTGCTTTTGGTCAACTGCGGCAATTTGATATTCAAGACCTATAATGTCGTCGTCGATATCGCTTATAAGCCGAGATAAATAGGTGGCCTCTTCGAGGCTTGCGAGACGATCAGAATTCCATTGATCCACGCCAAGTGCGATTAAGACGCCGACCGTTACAATCGTCAATTCTCCAAATGCGTAACGCCAGTCCAATTTGAATTTTCGCCACAACATTACCAGTTCTCGAAATTAATGCGGTGATGTCCGAGATCGCCGATGTCCGCTTTGGGTCATTAGCAGCCATTCTAGCCTAATTCAGGCGACCGGCTGCTTTCGGCCAGAAGCGGACATTCAAGAAGGTTACCAACCGCCTGGACAAATGACGGCACGAACATCTCTCGAGCCGAAAATTTCCTGAATTTCATAACTATTTAATCCGCAATGGTCTCTAATCGTTTGCGAATCAGGGAGAGAATTTCTTCAGCTTGATTTGCGGCATTGTTGTGATCCCTTACGGCGCCACGTAGCCAGTTGCGCCGGAGCATTAGCAATGCGCGAAACTCCGGGTCTGCTGCGAGTGCGAGATACGCGGTCGGTACCGGGCCCGGTTCTGCGCAGACCAATCGACCTTCTGGGCAGTCAACACCCGGAAATCCGTGCCGAGCAAGGTAGGGTTGTATTTGGTCCATGGCGAATCGACGTGCCGAGAGGTCGTTTGAGGCTATATCGTCGATCCAATCGGGCCATTTGATCAGGAGCGTGCGAAGGTCCCTATCTCCGATCTGTTCCAGGCGGCCTGAAAAGATCAGCGCATCAACCGCGCCGCCGCGGTCAAGAATATTGGCTATCGACGCTGATTCAAATGCATACTCAACCGCCCGTCGGTCAGTTTCAGGATCGACGCCAGATAGGAATTTCCCTATCCCCCCAATTCCGCGTGCGTTTCTGGACGCCCAGTATTCCAGGCGAGTCTTGACGTCGACGAATTCGGCCTCCAGGCCAATGAGTATCTCGTATTCCTTAATACGGTCTTTTCGCTGGTCCCACCACGCATCTATCCAGAATGCGAGCAGAATACTGGCAACGACCAGGAAACTTTCAAGAAGTAACCAGCTGAGTTTCGCGCGGGAGGATTCGCTAATTGCCATTTGAGTCAGTCAGTTCACGCTACTTGCGAAAAACTCATCGCAAGTTTCTTCGGCGGGCTGCCATACGGCCTCGTACGGATTGTTATCGCAGACAACAGCGAGAACCTTCTCGCGTTCGCGAACCTGCCGGGCTTCTTGTCGGGCCATAATGGGGGCGAACCCGGGATCGTCGTATAGCGCTTGCAGGTAAACTTCGTTGGGTGGAATGAAAACGCCGTCTTTGGTTGCCTGGTCGAGCTGAGCAAGGCCTTTTTCCCGGTTGCCCGACAGATATTCGGCAAGACCTTCTTCGAAGTCGACGCCGAAGGTTCGGCCATCCCCGACAATACCCGCCTCTCTATAGCGTCGTACGTTATCCCTCATGGCCATGAGCAGGTCGTCGACGTCGGCATTCTCATCAGCCTCGCGTCGAACGGCTATCAGCGCCGCTGCGCTAATGGGTTGAATCCAGTCGCTGCGCTTACTGATTATCCCACCGCTCTCTTGCCACAGTTCCTCCAGGATTGGCCCGGCGCGCGCGTAGTCACCTGCACCGGCCAGGGTAAGGCCCAGATCGTGGCGGGCCAAAGTCCAATCTGGTAACTCTTCTACGTACGTCTCCGCTATAGCTACTGCGTCCCGGGTCCTTCCCAGATAACTGAAGACAACCGCCCGCGGACGTTGCGACATGGTAAGTGCCTCGTCCCCAAGGCCAAGGTTGGCCAGGTGATAGGTCAGGCCCTCCTTAACCCGGGTGAATTCCGGATCGATCCTCAGAGCCTCCAGGCTGCCGAGGACTGCATTGGCCAGGTTTCCGTTTCTGGAAGTGCGGGTACCTTCGCGATACGCGTAAACATGCGGGTAAATGGATGCAATTTTTTCCAACTCACGTGCAGCTTCTTCAAGCTCGTTCTTTTGGATCAGCGCCTGTTGGTATCGAACAATGGTCGGAATCGAAAGCGGATCAAGCCGCATCGCCGCGCTTCGCATCTCGAAGGCCTCGCCATAGCGACCGAGATCAAAATCAAAAACATCACCCATCCACACATAGACGATGACGTAGTTCGGGTTGATCTCAATAGCGCGCCGCAAAGAAACCAGGGCATCGTCCCACAGGGTCTGGCGCACCAGCCATAGGCCCTTCGCGGCGTGCGCTTCGGCGAGAGTCGGGTCCAGCGCCATCGCCTTTTCAACATGCGGCTGGGCACGAGCAATGATTTCCGGGTTAGTGAAGCTTGAGCCAAGAACCGCCATGGCCAGGCCCGCGTAGGCGAGTGCGTAATCCGGGTCGAGTGCTACCGCATTTTCAAACTCGCGGATGGCGCTCGTGGCGCTGGCGGACGTATTCTGAGATAGCAAATGCTGACCCCTCAGATAGGCTTCGTGGGCGTCGATATTTGCGGCGCTAATTGCCCGTGGCGATGCCTCAACCACGAGGCCCAGGCGGTCCGTTAGTGCATTGACAATAGCGGCCGAAATCTCATCCTGCAGCGCGAAGATATCTTCAAGGTCCCTGTCATAGGTCTCCGACCACAGGTGCGCGTCCGTACCGGCATCGATGAGTTGGGCCGTTATGCGCACGCGATTGCCGGATTTGCGCACACTGCCCTCGAGTACATTTGCGACACCGAGCTGTTTTGCCACAGTCCGAATATCGACGCCCTTGCCTTTGTAGCTGAATGCTGAAGATCTGGATGTCACGTGCAAGTCGGGAATTTGCGCGAGACTGTTCAGGATCTCCTCTGAAACGCCGTCGGAAAAGTATTCTTGGTCCCCTTCAGGGCTCAGGTCGTCAAAGGCAAGCACAGCAATTGATTTCGCAGCTGCCCCTTCGCTAGCGGCCTCGTCCGACTGCTCGGCGCCACCTTCACTCGTAATCGCCGCGAGTTCAGTATCCCCTGCAGGATCGAGTACGAACTTGTCGAACCCGAGGTAGATAACCGCCAAAACCAGTACGGAAATGATGACGAAGTCCAGTTTGCGTCCCGTAACGTGGGTTATGGACTCCGTGCGATCGACGTCCTTCTCTTTCTTCAGGCCCTCGGGCGTGAGCTCGAACGCCCACGCAAATATAAGGGCCAGAGGGAATCCCAGGATGATGACGAACGTGACCGTTTGGACGGCCCACTGGGGCGCCTCAAAAGTCGGCAGTATCGTTGAGGAAATTTCGATCAGCAGCCAGCCGACAACCGCGTAGGCTATGGCCACCTTGACGACATTACGCCGTTTCAATTCTGCCCAGACCGAGCTCATAACTCCCCCCTCAAGAGAGTAGCCTCGGATTCTACCCGGATTGGGTGTGAAGCGACTGAAAATCAGCCCATTACACGACTACCCGCATTTCAATGCTCGCACGTCATCCAGAATTTCTGAATGTCCGCTTTGGGTCAATACCGGTCAGTTTAGCTCAAATGGGGCAAATGGCCGCTGACGGCCAAAAGCGGCCGTCGATTCCTACCTCGTGAGGCTCATCACTCCTCGCAAGGTATCGGAGTATCGTGGTTGTAGATACCACGAGCGATCTTCCATGAGCCACCGGGCTGGCGGCGCAATATCCAGATCGAATTGCCCGTTTCTACCATGGCCTCCCCGCCACTTTTCGCGGTCAATGTCCAGGTCCAGTGTGCGCGAATATATGCCCATTCACCTGCTACCTTGATCTCCCTTTCATCGGTCTTCTCGTGCAGCTCGTATTGTCCGAAATAGGGTGCGTGCCACTCGCGAATTGCTTGCTTGTTCTTCAGCGCAGGTACGTGCGGCGCCATCACTATCGCGTCTTCGGTGAAATAGTCTACCCAGGCTTCAAAATCTCCCCTAATCTGCGCGTCGAATACACTCTGCTCAAAGTCCAGGATCGACTGAACATCGGCTTCATGGCGTGCGGATTGATCAGCTATTACACCTGAGTTTTCGGTTGACGGTGAGCAGCCAAGGTGCGTTATGAGCAGTGCGGTTGTGAGGATTGTCCGGGCTTTCATGATGCTCTCCTAATGCCGGCTGCGCGTATTTCTACAACACTGACTTCCGTCAGGATTGAGTTAATTGACTGGAGATTACTTGCAGAACGAGGAGCCCCGTCAATTCTGGGATGTACTTAGAGGGGTCGGAAGCGACGTAGGAGGAAAATTGCGAATGTCCGCTTTGGGTCAAAAGCAGCCATTCTGCCTCAGACCAGCCCAGGGGCCGGTTTCGGCCATCAGCAGACGCTCAGTTGCAACGGCAAGATCAGAACCCTGCCTGAAAGTCCGACCCAATTACTCCGCTGGAATCATTTGCAACAGCTTCTCGACTTGCGAGTGGACTAATTCCAGTTCGTCCAAGAACCCGATTCCCGGAATCTCAAGATTGGCCACGATCAAGCGGAATCCATTCTCTATGCTTGTTCAAACTGAGTGTAGACGTCGAACCCCAAAGGAGTAGTAGCGTCCTTTGAGTCAGTAGCAGACAGTTTAGCCCATATCTCGCGAACGGCAGCTTCAGGGCGGTCGGGTGGGAAAACAATTAACCGGACGCTGATGCCTGCCAGACCGTCCAGACGCCAATTACAACAAATCCTGCGCCAGCTACATACGACAACAACTTGGGGCTGACGTATTGAGCGACAAGTCCGCCAGCCAGCACCCCGATCGCCGACGTCAACACGAGCGCAAGCGAGGCTCCGAAAAATACCGTAAGCAGATTTTCAGGAGACTTTGCTGAGAACAGTAATGTCGCGAGTTGCGTCTTGTCACCGAGTTCTGCAAGAAATACCACCGTAAAAACGGTGATTGCTAACTTGATATCCATACTGAATTCCCTATCGAAGCATCCATCGACGTATTTTTTCTCCCGCCGTCGACCGGCCCAGCAGGTCGCTGAAATCGCCGATACCGGCCAGCGAATACTCGGCCTCGTCGACGATCGACCGCGCGGCGAGCAAACCACTTGCCACAGCGGGCCCGATGCCCTCGCCCATGTCGCGCGTGGCTAACCCGGCCGCATCGCCAACAAGGTAGGCGTTGCCTATCTTCACCGTGTCGACGTCACCGCGAAGGTAGTAACTGTAACCGGTTGGACGATAGTCGTCGCACCGTACGAGACCGCGCTTGCCGAGCTTTGCCGTAAACTGTCGCCAGTAGTCGCGCAGATGCCCGCCCTGCGCTTTCAGCCGATACGCTATGCCTCCGAGACCGATATTGATGTGACCGTTCGCCTTGGGCACGTACCATGCGTAGCCCGGAAGTCCACCATCGAAAAACCACAGGTGGCAGGTGGGGTCCTGCCAGTCGTAGGCGAATTCCTGCTCGAGCGTCGCAATTTGCAGGCCGCTCGCCCGCGGGTTGCTGTCGTGGAACAGGTTGCGGTACACGGGGCAAGCTGTCCCGGCCGCCCCGACGAGATACCGGCAACGAAATGCATCGTCGATAACGTAGTCGCCGCCCTCTTCGCGCACGCTCTTCACCTTGTGTTCGACCACCTCTGCTCCGGCCCGTTGCAGCAGAAAGTCGTCGAACTCGAAGCGGCGTATCGAGTGCTGCCGCGTCCTCGGCGCGATACTCAGGAACTTGAAGTGCAGCCTGAGGGCTTCGAAGGTCATGAAGCTGTGTGGATAGTCCCCGGGATCCAGCTCGAGGTCACGCAAGGCCTCCGGTGTAACCCAGCCCGCGCACAGCTTCGTCCTCGGAAACGTCGCCTTGTCGAGCACGAGCACATCGAGGCCCGCATCGAGCAACTTCCAGGCGCAGGTCGAGCCGGCCGGACCGCCGCCAACGATGACCGCGTCGGCCGTGCGCATGTCAATGCGATCCCGGGTACTGGTGCGCGCGCGTCATCGGCAGTGAGTTGTTGTCTTGCGGCGCGAACACGACCTGGTAGAGCTGCATGGTGCCGGTCTCGAAGGCCGCCGACGAGCCGGCCAGGTACAGCCGCCACATGCGCGCAAACGTCTCGTCGTACATGTCGACGACCCGATCGGCTACCCGATCGTAATTCTCGAGCCAGGCGGCGCAGGTCTTCGCATAGTGCGGTCGCAGGTTTTCGATGTCGAGTACCGTGAACTGATAGGGCTCGAAAATCGCGGCCATCTCGCCGAGGCTGGGCACGTGGCCACCCGGGAAGATGCGCTTGAGGATCCACTTGTCGGGGGGCGCCGGATGGCTGCGGCCTATCGAGTGGATGAGGCCGATGCCGTCAGGCGCGAGGCAGCGGTCGATCAGGGCACCGAGTGTTCGGTAATTGGCCAGGCCGACGTGCTCGAGCATGCCGACCGAGACGAATACGTCGCAGCGCTCGCTGATCGTGCGGTAGTCGTCCTCGACAAAGGTGACCTGGCGTTCCAGGCCCGCAGCGGCGGCACGCTCCCGGGCGTAACGTACCTGCTCGTGCGAATTGTTGTAGGCGATGACGTCGACACCATAGTGCTCGGCCATATGCATCGCCAGCGCGCCCCAGCCGCAGCCGGCCTCGACCACCTTCTGCCCGGGCTGCAGTTGCAGCTTGCGACATACGTGATCGAGCTTACTCACCTGCGCCTCCTCGAGTGTCTTTTCCGAATCCTCGAAATAGGCACAGGTATAGACCATACGATCATCGAGCCACAGCTTGTAGAAGTCGTTGCCCAGATCGTAGTGATGGTGGACGTTGTGCCGCGATAGCGCCAGCGAGTTGACTCTCGCAGCATGGATTAGCGAGCGCAGCTTCGGTCCGTAATGGGAGCGGCGGCGGCGCTTCGTAACGCCGGCGGTCAACTCGACCATAAAGGCTCTGAAATTACCGTCGATCTCGATCCGGCCCTGGCTGTAACACTCACCGAAACCGATCGATGGCGAGCGCATCAACTCGAACAAAACGCCCCGGTCGTGAATTTCCATGCAGGCGACAGGGTTTCCGTCCGCAATCTGGAATTCGTCGCCGTTCCAGAGCCGCACAGAGATGTTCGGATTACCGGCGAATCTCAGGATCCAGCGAACCAGGGTCTGGTCGAAGCTTCTTGCTTCGAGTTCTCGCCTAATGCCCACTCTCACAGCGCCCACCTCTCTCCGGAAGCTTCGGAATAGTCTACCTAATATAGGCACTCGCGCTATTCGGGATAGCCGAAGCCATATATAGGCTGTTGCGTCAGGCTGCTTTGGCGGCCTCCCGGTACGAAACCATGCGCTGTAACTCCGGGTCCCACAGGCAACAGCGGAAGCATGCGCGGATGTCACGGAATGAAAGCGTTGTAGTAGCGGGCGACTGCAACTCGGGAATTGCGCTCATCGCCTCGGGGAGCCGATAGAAAGGAATCCGCACGTTCAGGTGATGGATATGATGATAGCCGATGTTACCGGTGAACCAACGCATAAGCCTGTTGAGCTTCATGTAACTGGATGACTCCATCGCCGCCCGATAGTACGTCCAGTTCTCCTCTGAAAGGATGTGCATGTCTTCGAAGCTGTGCTGCGCGTAAAACATGTAGCTGCCGATCATCGAGGCGATAGTCATCGGCAGCAATACGACGAAGAACGCGGTCTCAAAGCCTCCGAGAAGCCACAAAAGAGTAATCAGGGTGCCATGGCCGAGCAGTACCAGTAGTGCATCCCAGTGCCGGCTTGGTTCCCGGATAAGCGGCAGCAGAGTGATGCTGAACAGGAATATCGTTAGGTAGCCGGTCACTACGGTCAGCGGGTGGCGTTCTATTCGGTAAGCTGCCCTGGATGCCCGCGACGCATCGCTCCACATGTCGGTCGTCATGATCGCGAACGCGCCGACGCTGGGACCACAGATCTTCCCCACGTGGCCATGGTGATAATTGTGGCTCTTTTTCCACGATCGCGGCGGCGTGAGGGCAAACACTGCGTAGGCACGAAACAGGATCCATGCAAACCGCGACCGCTGCAAGATCGCGTTATGCATATAGTCGTGGTACGTGATAAAAGCGCGCACCAGCAACAGTGCAGACACCACGGAGAAGAACAGGCGCAGCGGCCATACGGGTGCGAACGCCGCGCCGACGAGCGCCAGGATCAGCATCACAAACGTCGAGCCCACAAGCCACCAGCTTCTTCGTACCGACTCGATCGCAAACGGCGTGGTTGCGTTGAACAGTTCCCGGCCTGTCCGCGGCTCGGACCCGGTTTCCGAGGACACTTTGGCTTGTTGACTTACGATATCCAGCACGTCCCACCCGCGACCTTGATATGGGGTCGAGTTGGTACATTTCTATGGGCGCCCTCGAATCAACTGTGCGCCGAAGTTCAATATTGCCGCCCGCCTGTCACGCTGGCCCGAAGCGCCTATTGCCCTGCTCTGCACAATGGTCTCGGGCATGGAAAAACTCGCCGGCGCTGGGTATTGTGATCATCGAGGGCTCAACTCGAGGGTTCTTGAAAAACGCCGACCGAACACGTTTCGACCTGTTTCAGGAAATGCCACAGGAGGCCGAGGACAACCGGTCTTCGTCTGTTGCACCACGTTCGTACATGAAGTAGGCCAGGTCGCCGTGCCGGAAGAGGATTTAGAGCATTCTGTTGAGCCGAAAACTATCGGGCCCGGATGGGTTGTCTTCCCAGAATCTTGCCATCGTAGCGGCTGCCTCCGCACTCTGCAGGCCGAGCGCATTTATTTCGTCGATGTTTGACATCAGGGCCTGGTATGCGGCGATCTCGAGCGCCTGGGTTTGTAATTCCGATTGCCTGGCACTGTTGCGTGTTTCGATGCCGACAAATATGAGCGATGAAACAATTGCGGCGAATCCGACGGCCTCTGCCAGGTCTTTCCATTGCTGGCGATTCATTCGTCGATGTCTTCACCCTGTTGCGTCGAATCGTCCATCAGCGGCCAGTCGACCAGGGTCTTGGGTGGCCACGGCAGCCCAGCGTCATCGAGCAGCCTCGCGAAATTGGGAGTGTACTCGAGGTCGAACGGCGCGCCGCACTGGCAGTCGAGCGGCAGGACCATCAGGATCAGGTGCCCGAGCGGCCTTGCATCTGCCTCGGCCGCCAGGCGATTAGCCTCATCCCGTTGGCCCGTAATGCTGTGCATGGAGATCATCCCGCCCTGCATCTGCTCGGCCCAGTCCGTTTCACGCATCTCGGCAACCAGTGACCGCGCCTTGTCACCATCGCCTTCGGCCGCCGCGAGCCGCACCCGCAGATCAAAGGTCATTTCCTCATTCAGCATGCCACGATCTACGATCGCCTCAGCCGCATCAATGTCGTTGGCCGCGATATACGTTTTCACGAGTGCGTGGCGGATCGCGTTGTGCGGCAACACTTCGAGGCCCCTGAGCCCCGCCGCAATGGCCGCCTGGTAGTCGCCGAGCCAGGCATGACCCTGAACCTGGGCTCGCCATCCGCTGAAATTGAGCGGATCACATTCGATCTTACGCAACGCAACGTCAAGGAATAGTTGCTCATAGCCATAAGTAATCGACGTCACGTCATCCCATGAAGGCCAGACGCAGGTTTGGGCACGGGCGATTTCGTCAAGCAGCGCGGTAACCCCTCTCCAGTCGCCAAGTATGATTTTCTTGTCGAACCGGGCCGACAGACCGGTTACCTCATCAGGGGCATACTTGATCGCGTTGTCCATATCGGAGGTGAAATCCGCGAGCGCCTTGTTGAGGTCTTCTTCACTGATCGGCTGACCTGCACTGGCTTCCATTAGAATGTGCGCGGCGAGGTCGCTGTGGATCGCGTATGCGGCGGCGTTTTCCGGATGCAGCGCGAGCGATTTCTCGAGCCATTCATTCGCCTCGCGCAATCGGTCGGTCACCGACCAGCCGGTATGTGCCCGCAAGTACAGGTCGAAGCCTCTCTGCCACGCAACAAATGCCTCGGGATCGCGCATACCGAATGACCGCATCTGCTCGAGCTGATCTTCGTCGAGCACGACATCGAGCGCGTTCGCTATTTTCTCCGCGATATCGGTTTGCACGCCAAACGCATCACTCGTTTCGTGGTCGTATGTTTCGGACCAGAGATGAAAACCGTCTTCGGCACGAATGAGCTGCGCCGTGACGCGCATCTGATCGCCGGACCGTCGCACCGAGCCCTCGACGATATGGGCAACGCCGAGCGTCGCGGCAATCTCGGGTATCGGAATATCCTTGCCCTTGAAGTGAAAGGCGGAGGTTCGGGCCGTGACCAGCAGCTCTGGCACTCGCGTCAGCGAATTGAGAATCTCTTCGGTCAGCCCATCGGCAAAAAACTCGTCGTCAGGCCCGCTGCTCATCGCGACAAACGGCAGCACGGCCACGGACAAGTCTGTGCCGACAGCTTCCGAAGGCGCTTCGCCGCGCAACAGGAACTTGTCGGCGAGCAGGAACGCAACGGCGGCAACCAGGACGACGGTTATGGTTCGATTGAGCTTGCGTCCCGTCTCGCGGGTGATGGATTTCTCCCGGTCCACTTCGTGCTCGCGCTTGATACCCTCGGGCGTGAGTTCGAAGGCCCATGCAAAGAAGACGGCCAGCGGGAAGCCCATGAGCAGAAACAGCATCAGGACCTGCATGACCCAGGCCGGCGCAGACGTGTAGCCGAGCACGATATCGGCGATCTGCACGATCAGCCACGCCAACGCCAGGTAGGCGATGGCAACGCGAAACACGTTGCGGCGTTTCAGTTCCTGGAACAGCTGGCTCAAGAGACCCCCAGTCCCGACTTTGCCAATCGCTCAAGATAGCAGAAATCATCACGTCGTGATGAACGTCGTTCACCCGCCTCAGAGCCTGGCTAGGAGTCCAGCCCTTCCAGGAATTTGGCAATTTCGGCCGCATCGATCGCAGCAACTTCAGCTTCGCCTGGGTAATTGCCCGACTGAACATCGTTCCGGTAGCCGGTTAGCGCACGAACTCTTTCGTCGTTGATCTTCGCATACAGCGATTTCAGGTCGCCGTAAGTGCGTGCGTGCTTCGGCACCCGGGGACTTTCGCCGCAAATATCCGACATGAACAGGAAGATGATGTCGGCGTCCGGCCCCGAACCCAGTGATATCGTAGTAAGCCCGGTGCGCTTCGTGATTTCGCGCATCAACATGCCGGGGATGAGTTCGCATTCGACCGCAAACGCGCCTGCGTCTTCCAGGCGACGAAAGTCGTCCCAGAGTGCCGATGCTTCCTCCGCTGTCTTGCCGACAGCCCTGACACCCCCGTACCAGGTCGACTTCTTTGGTACAAATCCCAGGTGCCCCATGACCGGCACGCCCTCGTCAGCGATGCGCCGCACAGCCTGAAACCGCCGTGCTGTGATCACGGCGTCTGCGCCGTCGGTCAGGGCACCAAAGGCTGTCTCGAGCAGGTCCTCGTCCGTAACAGCCCCTGTAAAATCTATGGCTGCCGTGACAAAGATGCTGGATGACCCAGCACGGACGTCGCGAACGCAGGTGGACATGCACACCGCCATTTCGATACCGGCCGCTTCCGCAGCCGCGGATTCCTCTGCGGTCGATGCGGTAACCTGTGCCAGCTTACCCCGTTTGCCTTTTTGCGTGACGATGTCGGCAACAGTGACGGTGCGATTGGCGTCCTGTCCGTTGTAATCAAGGATGCGTGGCATAGCGGCACAATCCTAGCATGCGGGCACGACATGACACCGAGAGAACCGGTCAGAGACTGGGTGGAGAAATTCACCACCGCCAAAGTCGACGACCTCGCTGGGCTGTGCGTTGAAGATGCCGTTAAAGAACAGCTTGTTTCTCAGAAAGGTTACTTTGACCAGCTGACATTTTTGAAGCAACAGGGAATCCCCGAATCAGTCTTCTTCCTGCAGGGCAGATAGCAGCCGCCGAAACTCCGACGGCCGATAGCGTTCGTCATTGTTGAGTGAATCGGCCAGCAAATCGAGTTCAGCTTCCAGAATCGGATCGTCGAGTTCGATGACAAGCGTCTGTACAGCCATAAATGCTTGCTCTGCACTGACGTAATCCAGGTAATTGCCTTCGGCGCCCGTGGCGAGAATTTCTTCGAGTATTTTTGCTTCGCGGCCGCGTAACCTCGCCGGCGTCAATCGTGACCCCATTCGTGCAAGGATCGAATCGAGTTCAGTTGCCGCCTCGCGAATGGCGTCGACGCTCGTAATGCTTGCACGGTGGATGCGTTTGAGGGCATTGATCAGTCCTTCGGTTTCACCTGGCTCGATGGCGCGCGCCAGCGCGAGTGACATGACGAACGTGCCGTCATTGATGAACGGAGTGCCGGGACCGACGCCACCATGGCGTGGCAGCGAGCGCCACTGCACGGTCTTCATCGTACGGTGGCAAGCGTGACAATCGTAGAACGCGAGTTCGGGAAACATACCCGGAACATCGAAATAATGGCTCTGTATCAGGTCGAGGCGCCGCCGTGCTTCGGCCAGTAACCCGGCTGCCCAGGTATAGACGTGACCATCGATGTCCTTGCGTTCGCGATAGTCGGCATCGACACGGTAGTGCGGCTGCCGCCCCGCTGTGCGCCACAGTTCGGTGAATGTGTCGAGTTCGAATACCAGTCGCGGATGACCGGCAGCCATGATCTTGTGCGTCGCAAACTTGTCGCGTGTGCCGAGGTGGCAGGACAAACAAAGGTTGGCACGATCGACCGCATCTTCATTGGCATACAGGCCTGCCTGCAGGTTCGCTTGGTGCGTGACTTCGGGTGCTTTGTAATGGGTCGAGAGCCAATTTTCGGCACCGCCATGGCAGGCTTCGCAACCGACGCCGTCGGACAGCTGGAACTTGTCACCGCGCTTGTCCGGGGCCACATTGTCGGCGTGGCAATCGAGGCAGACATCAGCCTCACGTGCACGACCGATACCGAGGCGTGACGCGATCAGGCGCGATTGCTCGTTGCTCAATATCTCGTAGGCCTTTGAGTGTGGGTCCGACTGCGTCCAGGTGACATATTCGTTCTGCAAGACGCCCGTGCCGTCACGTGGAATAGCCGACCCGTGGCATTGCGAGGACGCACAGGTAGCTACGCCCATGTGTTTCTCCACGCTGGACTCCGGCAGCGTTGCCGCGAGTGCCGGCACATTAATCATTGCCAGCAAAAGCGCCCCTTGGGCGCGGATCCGTTTATTCATCTTCGACATACCAGGGTTTTCCTTCATCGTCGAGATACAACTCCCGCATCTCCTCGAGCGTCAACGGGCGTGAGCCCTTGCGGCCGAACACGGCGATTTGTCCACCAGTCTCGTCGGCGCCGCGGTCACGGTCGAGGCCTTTCGAAAGTGACATTGCCGGGCTCGATGTTTCATAAGTAGCAATCAGCTCCGGGTTGGGCCTGGGGCTGAATCCGTAGAAGTTCGGCTGCAGGTCGGGGGAGGTCAGCTGTACGACCTTGAGCCCGGCGTCGCCATCGGCAATATAGGCAAACAACGACGCGTTGGTGGATGCCACAACAACATCGTGTGTGTCGCGGATCGTGCCTCCCGCATTGAAATACTGATCGAGCCGCGGATTCTCTGCCTCCCACACGTCGACAATTGCGAGACCCTGTGCGCCGGCAGCGACATAAGCGTAAGTACGAGCGACGTAGACACGGCGTGCATCCTGAATCGGGACTAGCGCATCCTCTACCAGGCGCGGCTTTGCAGGTGATGTGACATCGATAACACGCAATCCCTCGGCTGTGGTCGCGAACAGGTATCGAAACTGCAGTGCCGAGGCGCGCACGTCGTTGACTGGTACCACGGCTGTCACCCGCGGCGCCAGCGGGTCGTCGAGGTCGACAATGACAAGTCCTCGGTCTGCCGCAATGTAGGCATAGTGCCCGCCGATCGTGATGTGGCGTGCGCCGTCCAGCACGTTGTCCGGATTCCAGCGCACGCTGCTTTTGAGCCGGTTATTATTGAGGTCGCCGTCGGCGAAGGTCACGACGTCTGTTATCAAAAGCCCTTCGACTCTATCGGTCGTGAACGCATAGTTGTAGATCGGGTGGAATGGCTGTTCCTGGTTGTCCACACGCATGAGGTCGCCTTCGTTGCGTGGCGGATGCACGGGTTGGTTAGTCGGCAGCGCCACGCAGGTCGCGAACTTGCTGTTAACGACAGAGTCATGTCCGACTTTGGCGAATGGCGCGGTGACGATTCGCTGGCTGAAGCCTTTATTCGCGACATTGGCTACGTCATAGACGACCAGGCCCTTCTTGCCGGCCGCCGCAAAGAGATATTCGCCACGCAGCTGCAGGCAACCCGTTTGCTTGTCGTTGTATACATGCGCCGTCTGCAGCTTTTTACCGTCTTCTTGATGGCGTGTGTAGTTGTCCGGATACGCGTAGCGATGCAGGTAGCTGCCGATGACGGCCTGGGGCTCATCCCACTCGGTTACCTGCACGGCAGCAATACCGTTTTCGAGTCCCACATACGTGTGGAAACCGACGAAGTTGACGAAGTTCGTGCCCTGTAGCAACAGCTGCGCCATCCATGCGTTGTTACCGCCATTCTCGGTCAGATGACAGTTGCTACAGGTCTTGGTCTCGGTCTTGCGCGTCGTGTGCGGGAAGTGCGGATTCATGGCCTGCGAGCTGTAGCCGCTGGCCGCGACCGGCGGTTGTTGTACGTAAATTCGCTCGCGATTCGCATTCGTCGACGACAGGACGAGTGCGGACGAAGAACGAACCGGTGCAATCTTGCCGTCATTGGCCGGGCCGCGCTTGCCTAGCATGAACATCTGGTCACGCACGACCTGCGGGTTATACGTGGCGTAGTTGCGCGTCTCACCACCTTCATAATGGTGCCGCTTGGTCTTCCAGTTGGCTTCGATCGGCAGGTGGCAACCGGCGCAACTCGTGATCCACGAGGTATGGCAGGTGTAACACTCGATTTCTTCGTCCTGGTGCGCAAGATCGACAAGATCGATTCCGGGGCCCCACGCCTGCGTTGCGGTGTCATTGCCCATGAGCTTGGCACGTGCCGCTCTCTCGTTGTAATCGTCATGGTCGGGGTTGACGCTGTCCTTGACGAGACTGAGCACCCATTCGACGCCGGGGTTCAACACGGAGCGCTGGATCAGCTTGCCATCGCGCCACTCGAAGCGCTTTTGGCCGTCGATATTGCGGTACAGGCGCATGTCGGTGCCGCCCGGTGGCGCAGCCGGACCGGACGTCTTGAGGTCAGGGTACGCCTGCGCCGTGCCGTGGCAGTCCTTGCACTCGATCTCGATCGCACTCGCAACCTCACCGTACAAATGGCCGTTGCCATGGTTGTCCTGCGTGAAGTGACAGTCGACGCAGTGCATGCCCTTGTCAACATGAATCGATGACAGGTGCACAGCTTTCTTGAACTTGTCGGGGTCATCGTTCGATACGATGTCGCCGTCGGCATCGAGCAAATTGCCCTCGAGGTCACGCTTATGCACGGCGCGGAAATTCCAGCCGTGGCCGTGGTAGTCAGCGAACTGAGTGTCCTGCAATACCGGGTTCAGCTCGGAGACCTTTTTCAGGAATTCGACATCACTCCAGAGACCTCGAACGGCGGCACCTTCGGGATTGCGATCAAGCACCTCCCGCTGTTCCTCGATGCTCGGGTAGCGCTGTTGCTCTGGCCACATACGAGGCGCGTCGGACTCGTAGTCCCACATCGTGTAGCCAAGATAGGAATTCACGAACATGTTCGGTTGGTGCATGTGGCAGACCATGCACTGGCTTGTCGGTATGGCGCGCGTGAACTTATGCTCGAGCGGATGACCCGACCTGCCGACCGGGATCGCCGGGTCGGCCGTGACAGTCTCGCCGCTATGGCCGTATTCGGCGTAAGGGCCCGAATGGCGCGGGTCGCGGTCGTTTGCGTAGATCACATGGCAAGAGGCACAACCCGACGAACGATAGTCACCGGGCTGGTCATTGGTGCCGAGGAACCAGGTAAAAGGGTCGTTGAGACGTGTCTTGTGAATGTTGATGAGCGGCACCGAGATGCGCGCGCCGGTTCCGGGACCCCGATTTGACTGGCGTATATCCGGGCGGCCCGGTTCCTCGAGGCGCTGGATTTGCCCGACAACATTCGGGTTTCCGGTTTCGGGGAACAGGTTGAGAATATTGCGCCCGCCTTTCTCGAATACACGAAACACGTCGCCGGGTTCGACATTTTCCCAGGTAGGCAGCGGGTACAGCGCCGGCAGGATGCCGTGCTTCGCTGCCAATTCGGGATCGACCGGTGCGCCCGTGATCATCGCGGCTTCACCGTCTTCGGTGTAACTCTCGCCGAGGATATAGTTCTTGTACGGGAGAATGCCGTTGTTGTAAGCCGCACCGCCCCAGAGCATGGCGCCAGTCGCCATCATGCTGCGGATATTGGCGTCGATGATCGGCTGGTGGCAGGCGCCGCAGGCCTTGCTGGCGACACGGTAGTCTGACGGGTTGACGAAGCGGATGAACGCCGGGCTTTCGTAGTTAAGCAGCGTATATGACTGCTTCGGGTTCGCGCTCGACGGGTAGTGCCAGGTCTCGGGATAGAGTGGCTGCACGTGGGCGCGGTCACGCATCTCATCGATGAAGCTGCCAGACGGCGCGCCGTCCGGGCGAAATACAGTCGGGTCGCCACCATGGCAGTCGCTGCAGCCGAGAATGACGGCATTGCTGACATGCATTGTCGCGGCATCAGACGATGTATGGCATGTGATGCAACCCGCGCTCTTGCGGTCGGCATCGACCTGGTCCTGCTTGGGAGGTGCGGGCGGGTACTCCGGGTATTCGATCGAGCGTGGCTTCTCGCCCTCGGCGGCGAACAGCAATACCGGCAATACCGCAATCGTCAGGAACGTAAGTGTGAGTCTCTGCATCAGTAGGCCAGGACCAGGTTTGCGAAAACGGAGTATGGAATGTCATCCGAACCGAACAGGTCTTTGTAGCCTTTTTGCGGGACGAGCATTGAGCCGGTCAGTCGCAGGATGACGTTTTGTGAGGTGAACGGGCGGTAAGTAATCGCCATCGACAGGTCCGCGCCAATTCGTCGGCGAAGCCCGGCCTGGTTGCGCGCGGCTTCGAGCACGGCCGTATCGGCGAACCCGATCTGGTTAGCATTGAGCGAGACACGAATCTGTGGTGTAAGGTCGAGCTCGGCACCGAGTCCCACGAGCAGGATTCCCGGGTTGGTGAAATTGGACTGGCTCTGGAACTTGTTCGGACGCAGAGAGTTAAGAATGCCGTTGGTGCCGGACAGCGTCACGCGCCCACCGCCGATCAGCGGGATTGCCTGTCGAATCCAGAGGCTCGTATCAGCGCCCGCGATGAGCGGGTTCTCGAAGATTGCATCAAATGCCGTCGAACGATCGTCGTAGGGGTCGTCATCGCCTGTGCCGACCAGCCCGGTCACCTTGACGCGAATCCAGTCAAAGTCGCGCGAGACTTCCAGTGCAGCGAACGCAGCGCTGATATCGCTCTTGTGCTCGACGAACGTGCCACGGCTTTCCTCGCCGTACACGTAGTAACCCGAGAAACTCAAGTTCCACTTGCCGATGTGGCCATCAGCGTTATAGCCGAGGTATGTGACATCGTATTCGCGCGGCATTTGCGTACCAATAGCCGCAGGTCTGGTAAGAAAGCCGTTGTTGTCGACGAAGCGTTCCCGGTTTTCACGGTTGCGGTTGTGTACAACTGCGACCTGCGAGGTTAGTCCCAAGAAAGGCCAGTCTTGCCGGTAGAGATTGAATAAAAATACGTCATCATCGCGCAAGTCGGCACCGACGTCGTTCAGGCCGCTATTTGTATCTTTCTCCATGCGTCGAAACAGGCCGATGTTGTATTGCCACAAATTGTTATTGCGCGTGCCGAACAGGCGAATGCCGAAAGGTGCGTCCTGGAACAGGAAACCACGAAAATCAGCCGTGATTGGCTGAATGCCGATACGCAGGCTGTCGAAGTCATACCGCTCGGAAACGTTGCGCAGGTGCTTGTCGACGAAAAGTCCCTGTATGCCGGCATGGTTGTCGTTGCGCCGTGTCGGTTCGGTTGTATCGACACGTAGCAGGCCGGCTTCTTCCACCTTGACGCTAGTAAAGTTGAATACGGGCAGGACACGAAGCTCCCAGTCGGGCGGCTTGAAGACCGTGTCACCTTTGTAAAGCACGAATTCCGTAATCAGGTTTTGTGTGAAGGCTGACTGGACGGGCTCGCCGACAAGGTCGATCGAGCCTGTTGACGGTGACGTGGCTGTGGCGACTGGGGTCGGAATGCTTCGACGCTCGAACGTAGAGTCCGAAATCAGGCTCATCGAGAAGAACCAGTCCCCCCCGAAAGCCGGACGGTCCCCTTTGAGCACGTTATTGCCGTTGTAAGGGTCCCACTTGCGCTCGGGATAACCGAGCGCTGATACGATGCGCCAGCGATCCGGAACAGCCGCAAACTCTGGCAGCGGCCGCCAGATGGCAGGCTGCAATCCCTTATCCTCGCAGGCACCCTGATCCGGGATTGGTGACCCGGGCCGGCGGCGTATACGCTCTTCGCCGAACGTGCAGTCAGGGCGTGAATCAAGGGCCATTTCTTCCGCCATCGTCGAACCGCTCGGAGAGAATGCCACCAACATCAATGCGAGCAGCTTCGCTTTACTTACCTTCGCAAACATTCTGCTCGTCACTGTCGATATAAGGCGAAATAGGGCAATTGACGTAGCGCAGTCGGACCCCTTGCGGAGCCAGGGTATCGCTGCGAATGGCTTTGTCCGCATTGCCGAAACCGCCAAGGGACTGGCCAGCGCGGTGCACGCCAAGGAATGCAATCATGTCGTCCTGGTCGATACCGTCACCGGACACCCCGACACCGCCAATTAGTTGGTTGCCGCGATAGATGGGTACGCTACCCGGAAAGATCTGTGTGCCGTTAGCAAGCTGGCCGATGACGCCAGCCGTTACAAAGCCGTTGTCAAATCCATCGATGCCCGTGCAATTTGCCGGGACGTCCGGCACAAGCCCGGCGACGAAACCGACATGCTGAATGATGGCGTTGTAGACGAGATCGAGCTGTAGTCCTGTTGAGAACGGACTCCACTCTCCGGCCGGCTTACTGAATGGTCCTTCCGGGTTGCCCGTGACGCCATCGGGATAAAAGGGTCGCGACAGGTTGCCGCCTGCGCGATCCGAAAAAGCGATGGCACCATCGGTCAATGCATTCGGCAAGCCCAGGAATGTCTGCACAGCGGTCACGTATTGCGACAGGGGCTCCTTGCGCAGCACGACGAGCCCTCCGTTGAGATACGTGGCAGGTGGTACGCCGCTGAGAGCGCTGCCAGCGGCGGCCGACGAAAAGAACGACGCCGTACGCGCTTTCTGTAACGACACATCTATGCCGAACACGGGCGCATCGCGGCTGCGCACGATTCCGAGTATTACGCCATTGGAGTCGACGACCGAGATTGTGACGCGTGCCGGTGTACCAAACGGACGGCGGATTTGCGCACGCATGCGATTGGCCAGCGTGAGGCTCTCGGCCAGTATCGTCTGTACCTCGACAGCTGTAAGTGCATTGACACCGTCCGTGCCCGCGATGGGCCGGTAGCGCTCGGCGTCGAGTGAGTCGACGAGCACATACGCGTCGAGACCCTGGAAGTCGAGTGCATCGGGACGTATCCCGGATGTTGCATGGCCGAACGCGGTACCCGCGCTGACATTGGCTGCAACGTAACCCGGCACGGCAACCAGCGCACCGACGACATTGTTGATGCTGGCGAACGACGGTGCTGTGTTCGGATCACTCATCAGGTCGCCGGGAGCGCTATCGGTGAAGCGTAGCGTGCGTCCGTCAACAGCGATCCGATTGGCGCGCCGCATATCGGGCGCCGCAAAACCCGACGCACCCGCTATTGCGATTAACTCGTCGTTATCGCTGTCGACATCCGAAATATCCGGGTCGAACGAGTACAGTCCGTCGCTGATGACGCCGACGCCGCCAACAGCGGTGCCAACCTTATACAACGGCAGGCCGCCCGGGTCGGCGGAAAGACCGAGCGGGGACCGGAATGGCCCGGCAGAAGGTGCGCCGCCGCCAAAACGCATCATCAGGTCTGAGCACGCCAGCTGACTGAACTGCACGCCGAACAAGGGCCCCGCAGGTTGCTGGTTGTCGAGCGGATTGAAATGATCCTGCACGATCTGGCTTGCGGTCCGGGTGGTGAACGCATTGCCCTCGGTCGAGAGATAAGCTGCCGTTACGGCCTTGGCGATCGCCGCCGCGGCATCGGGCACAATGTTGACGGCTTCAAGCCCGCCATCGGCCCCGGCGCCGGGCGAAGCCACCGTGACAGCCGCCGCAGCACCCGTCATGCGGAACACGGCGAGCACGTTACCGACTCGGTCGACAACGGCAATCGTCGCACTGACGCCACGCGCCTGCGCTTCGGCCACCGCCTGGGCGATGACGGTTTCGACCTCGGCAATCGTCAGGCTCGTTGCGACATCGCCGCATGACCCCTCACAACCTGACCCAGGTGTTGCAGGATCGACGTCGCCGGCCTGCTTCTGCGACCCGCCACTGCAGGCAACCAGCACGAGCATCAGCAATGCCAGGCCGATCGCGTGCAGCCTCATTCCCGTGGTCCCTTGGATTCAAAGTGAAAGCTGTGACACATAACGCAGGTACTGGGCGTCTGGCCAGGAGCATTGCGGCGCGCAAAGCCGCTGCCGTGGCAATCGCGACAGTTTTCGATGCCGGGGACGAGGACATCGGTGGCCGACGCGGACGTCCTTGCTTCGTGGCAGTCGCCGCAGGCCGAAATCTCGGTCTGGTGCGCAGCATGTGTGAAGAAGGCGTTGCTGAAAAAGTGCGTCGTGAGTTCGACCGGCTCGACATGCCATGGTACGTCGCCGTCGACACGGGTCACGGTGTGGCAGTTCGTACACGCGCGCCGTTCGAACAGGTCTTCGGCAATTGCCAGTGCCTCGACGCGTGCCTCGGCTGCGGCGCGGTCGCGGTCGGCTCGCGATAGCCGTTGACCCGGGCGACGCACACGCTGCTCGACAGCATCGGGGTCCTCACCGAGAAGCCGCGCGCTGTAATACTCGATCAATGACTGAACGACCGTCTCCGGGTCTCCATGCGGCACGGTGCGCGTCGTATCATCGGGATCGAAACTCAACGTATGACAGTCGCTGCAGTGCACATCCATCCTGATTGTTTCGAATCCCGCGCCGCCGGGTTCCTGGATGTGGCATTCATTGCATTCGATTACGCGGCGCCCAGCAGGCGTGACAATGCCCTGCTCGGCCAGATGAGCCGCGTGGTCAAATTTGAGATTCGAATCCTCAGCCTGTCCGGCAGCATTGAATTCAGGATGGTCATCGAGGAAATCAGCAGCACTGTCCAGGGCAGCATCGGGCGGGGTGTTGGCGTGGCAATCGCCGCACAGGCCCTGGTGCTGGTTGACGAGTTGCTCGGGCTCGTTGTGTTCGAGGTGACAACTGGCACAGCGAATTTCGCCCAATACGGCAGCGGTTGAATGCACGACATGACGGTCGACGGTGTGGCAAGCCTCACATGCGCTGTCCGGAACGCGTTCAAATGCATTGAGATGGCAAAGATCGCATTCGGCGGCCGTAGTGGAGTGTGCGCTGTGGATAGGCCCGGCCTGCAGGAACATATCGTACGTGTAGATCGGCAGTACGAATCCGAGCAGGGCCACGACGGCAACGAGCGTCCACGAGAGACGCCGCTTACTCCAGCCACCAACATCGGACACGGGTTCACTCCAGCGCGTAACGAAGTGTTCCGTGCTTGCGTCATCACTCAGCTCGAACGAGATTGCGAAATCGATACCGTCTGGCGCGTCAATGACCTTGATGACGTTTGCACCGACCTCGATGATATCGCCGACCGCAAGCTTCGATGCACGTTGTGATCGGCCATTGACGATGATGCCGGTCAGCGCACTCGATGAAACATGCACGCCGTCGGGTTTTTGCTCAATGACCGCGTGCTGCAGCCGTGCCCGGAGGTCCCTTAGCTGCAACACCTGGTCGGTGGCGCGACCGATGGTGATCGTCGGCGCATCGACGACCTTGTCCCTGTACTCGACACCGCCCGCCGGGTTCCTCGAAATAAATCGAATAAGGTATTTCACGGCGTCACCAGTACAGGAACACGGTAACGATATGAGCGATGAGGGCCATCAGCATCGCGGCAGTGAGCGGCACGTGAAAATACAGCCAGATCTCCATCGTGGCTTGCAACCTCAGGTCTTCGGCGATTTGCCTGAGTAGCTGCCGCTTGTTACGTATCAGCGCCGAGAGTTCGCCAATTTTTGCCAGTGAATCGGCATCGACCGCGCGCGACTGCTCATTTGCCAGCCAGTCTAGGGCCGCCTCCTGCCCCGGGTTGGCCATCACTGTCGTCTTGCCCCCCTGGCGCAGAATGATCTGCGACAGATCGCGCCCGCGCAGCCGTGTCCACAGGGTGCTGCCGAGCTGCGTACGTGAGACGCCGCTTTCGACGAGTTCCTGGAACTCTTCGCTGAGCTCGCCGGCGACACGTTGGGCGCGCCGATCGAGGTCCTCGAGCTGATCCATTAGCTCAGGCCGGCTCGAACCGTCGCGGTTAGCGCTGGCCCGCTCGGGATACCTCATGTAGATGAAAACTCCCCACAGGCCGCTGGCAATAACGAGCACCATCAGCGCGAATGCGACCGTGTGTACGTTCATGCCGAACTGAAAGCCGGCGTGAAGCACCACGACGACTAGCAGGGCAACGCCGAGATAAACATGCGCCGACAGCCAGCCTTGTACTGTGCCGCGTGTCGACGAATAGCGGCGCTTGCGCACGCCGAACCAGGTCAGCCAGAGAATGAGCAGTACGCCAGTGGTGCCAAGTGTATAGCCGAGCACAGTGCCGCCGTTCGACGGCTCCTGGGGATCGTCGAAGAGGTATGCGACGATAGCGAGTAACGACACTCCGAGGGCGATCCATAGGTAACGGCGTTTGCGGTAGGCGAGTATCGATTCGTGCATGTCAGCTCGCCTTCTTCGTCAGGTTGACGAATTCCGCCGGGCTCATACGCAGTGCGGCACCCGTCGGGCAGGCGCGCACGCAAGCGGGACCGCCCTTGAGGTCCATGCACATGTCGCACTTGACGGCTTTTTTCATCGCCCCCGATGCGTCGACCGGTTTGCGTTGACCGGGGGCCGCGCCGCGCCCGGTCATGATCCACGAGATCAGGTTCGGCGCTCTCTCTTTCTCGCCCGCCATCTGGATGACGCCATACGGGCAGTTTCGCTCGCAATTGCCGCAACCGATGCAGCTGTCCTCGATAAACACCTCGCCATTGGATGCGCGCCGGATCGCATCGGGTGGGCAGTCTTTCATGCAGTGCGGGTCTTCGCAGTGCCGGCACGAGGTGGGCACGTGGATTTCGGCATATGTCGGCCCAGCCGATCGGTCGAGGCGAGATGTACCGCCATGAGTCTCGGCACAGGCTTTTTCGCAGTTGTCACAGCCAACACATAGCGATTCGTCGATAAGCAACACGTCAGTGGCTTCACCGAGACCTTGTTGCATCAGGAAGGAGATCAGGTCGCCGGCATCCGGTGCGGCTTCCATGCGCAGGTTTTCACTGAGCCGGTCTTTCATCGTATCTTGCACGCGCTCGCGCAGGCCGGTTTGCGACAACAACAGTTGCTGGAACACGTCGGCTCCCAGGAAGATCGACTCGGTTGCAACCGTTGCGCGCACGGTGGCCGAGCGTTTCGCCTGGCCGAGCAACGCCATTTCGCCCACGTAGTTGCCGGCTGCGACGTAAGTCGTCACGATGTCACGGCCGCCGATGTTCCGGGTTACCGAAACCGAGCCGCTGCGAATCAGGTGCAGCCCGTCGCCATCATCACCCTCGGCGAACAGCTCGTCCCCTGCCTTGAACAACTTGAGTTCGGTCTTCGCCGCTACGGCGGCAACCTTATCAAATGGCAGGTCCGGGACGAGCCCGGCACGCAGCGTGCGAATAATGAAAAACTGGTCGATGATTCGTCGCACGCGTTTGTAGGTGTTCATCAAGCGAATAATTTCGCGGCGCGGTGATTCAAGCAATACGCAATCAACCGATGCGCGCACAGTGGCTGAACGGCGACGACCCGACAACAGGCTCATTTCGCCGAAGAACTGGCCGCGTTCGAGGCGTATCGACTTGCCACCGTCTGTCTCGATACTGACCTCGCCTTCAATGATCGTGATGAACGAATTCGTGTAGTCATTCTGCTGAAAGATCACATCACCGGCCCTGGGGGTCAGAATCTCACTGGCCAGCACCAGCTCCCGCAGTACGAGTCCGTTGATGTCGGCGAACAACGGTATGCGCTTGCGAATCAGGCTCAGCGTGCCGTCGACGTCGTTACCAAAAGGCAGGCTGCGAAATTTCTGCTCCAAGATACTGTGGTCGGCCGGGAGGATGTCGTTGCCTGCGATGAATTCGGCGACCTCGTAGCCCTGGTTCATTGCCTGTTTGATCAACGGGTAGCCGCCAAGCGCGCCAATGACATACAGGCCGGGCACATTAGACTCATAGCGGCCAGTCAGTTCCGGCAGCGTTGTCGGGTCATCGCTGGGGAATTCGATACCGCACGATTCGACGAATCCGCGCGGTGGAATAGCGCCGAGGCGCGCGATGATGCGGTCGCAGTTAACGCGCGTTTGTCCGGTTTCGGTGTTAAGGACGATGCTCCGGCTGGCGTCGACCGACGCGACGTTGGTCTTGTAGAAGCAGGTAATGGAGCCGTCTTCGATGGCCCGCGTGATCAGGTTGAGATTGCCTTCCTTGGCGCGCGCAAATTCGTCGCGGCGATTGATGATGATGACCGAGTTGCTGCGCGCGAGGGCGATGGCGTTCTCGATCGCTGCATCGCCTGCGCCTACAATGACAATCGTTTCGCCCTGGTATTCGTCGGGGTCGTCGAGCGTATACTGCACGAAGTCGCCGTTCTCTCCAGGAACACCGAGCTTGCGCGGGTTACCTTGCAGGCCGATTGCGAGAATCACGGCCTTGGCCTGCAGCGCTTCGCCGTCAGCCAGTGTCAGTTCCAAATTCGGCGCTGCACCGGAGATAGCCGTCACTTCTGCGCTGTAACGCACGTTGACGCCGAGCCTGACAATGCCGTCCTGCCAGGCGCCAAGCACGGCTTCGCGGGTCCCGGCAGAAAACTCGAGGTCACTCCTGAGCGGCACAACCGTTGGCTCGGCCATGACGTGCTTGCCCTTCTGATACCGCTGGATGGTATTGGCCGGCGCGGCGGTTGCCTCGAGTAACACATACTCGAGACCGAGTTCGGCGGCGCGGGCGGCCGCACTCAGGCCGGCCGGCCCACTACCGACAATGACGACGTCGAAACTCACGGATTGCCAAATGCGGCGGCACCGGACACAGAGACCGTACCGCCCTGGTCCTGCAAGCTGAACGTCAGGCCGACGCCACCCGGAAATGTCGGGTCCGAGGCCGGGCCGGAGTCGCTGAAAAAGCCAGAGAAGCTACCGCTCCCAATCGCTGTGCCGGTTGGGTCGGTGATCGTTACGTTGTTGTAAATGCCCTGGAACAGGTGGGCGGGTAGTTGTGCCGCGGCGCCGATGCTGCCCTGGCCCGCCGCCGTCCAGCTGGCACCATTGATATCGATGACGAGCGTGCTGTCGACCAGCATGTTCGTGAAATCGGCATCAAACGTTGCCGCTCCGAGTACACCGGTATTGCCAAAGTTATCGGTTGGTGACGTGTTGCCAATGAGCGTGTAACTGGCCGTGCCGGCAATGGGCATGGCGGGCGCGGCTGTCCACTGCGGGCTGCTGACCCAGTGAATGCTTTGCGTGCCGAGGTCCTGGCCTGTGACGGTGCCGTCGCTGAGCGTGATCGATGCCATGCCGCCGGCCCAGCGCCCCCAGCGAAGCACGGTCACCGAGTCGAATCCAGTGTCCACGTTCGCTGACGAGCCAATATCGAAGGTTGCCGTATCAGGCCCGCTGCGTAACGGGAAACCACCCGTAAAACTCGTAACGTTGTTGTTGCCGTCGAGCTGGTATTCACCCGACAGGTTGTCGGAAACGAAGCTCCAGACCGTATCCACGAGGCCGAGCGGTCCCGTTGAGAAACCGATTGTCCGATTCTGCGGATCGGGCAATCCGCCTGGCGTCAGGTCCACTTCATTTCCGTCGCTACCGATGCCCCGTATCTGCTGCGCCGGCGGCTCCCGTCCCGTGTCATCGCTGGTGTCCGCATCGCTGGCGGGTTGCTGTGCGCTGGAATCGGGTGCGCGACGTGTGCCAAGTGCCGCATCAAAACCGGTAGGCGGCACCGCATCATCCGGTGGGTCCACAATGCCATCATCATCGAGATCGTCACCGAAACGGAAATCGGAATCGTCGATGAAAACCGGCGGCGCTTCGTCCAGGCGTGCGGGCTGACGTGTATCAAACGGAATGTAGGCATACTCGCCTGCGACGAGCACAAGCGTCGCTATCTCGTTGCTGAACGCTATGCTGCCGTCGAGCACCATCAGGTACAGACCGTCCGGTACCGTGGCACCGGGCGTCACTCCGGGCGCCGTATCACAGTCGCCACTGCAGAGCAGTGCGGCAAAGTCGGTGCCGCGAATACCGAGCACACCAACGGCTGTCCGTACTTCATAATCGGAGGGGTCTTCCCTGCCAATCGCGCCCGTGATCGTGCGGAAGCCGCCTTTGACAAGATTCAGAACGCTGCTATTGTCATCACTCGTGACGACGGCCGGGCCGGCCGTGCTTTCCGACGAGGCGTAAACATATTCTCCGATCTGCACGCGGCTGTTTGGCCGGATCGCGATTTTAGCGTCGTCAATCATCAAGAGCTGGGCACGCGAAGCGTCTCCGGTGATGACGAAGTCCTCGGCGAGTATCGCGTCACCTTTCTCCAATGAAACGGCTGGCTGACGTTCGGCCGTTACGCTACCGGTCGCAAACAAGACGGTGCCAGCATCCTGTGCCGGGGCATTGCCCGTAGCGAACAGCAAAGCCAGCGCAAACAATCTCGAGACAGGGTGCTTATTCATCTTGGCTCCCATCGAATCAGCAGCCCGACTTCGGTGCGGTCCCAGTCATAGAGCGAAACGTCGGATTCGTTGTCGATGTAGCGGAGTCGCGGCACGATCGATAGGCCGTCTGTCATGACGTCACGAAATTCGATCTGCACTACGGACGACAATTGCGTGTCTTTACGCGGCGCGCCAAAAAACAGTTCATCGAAATCGCTCCTTAGACTGCCGACCGATGCAAACAGGTACGTGTTATCGCCAATCGCGGTATTGACACTCAGTCGCGCACCTGACTTCGAATTGCCGTATGGCGAGCCGGATTGTCGTTCGCTGTCTTCGCCGCCTATCGCTTCTAACGCGAGTTGTCCCCGGGCCTGGAACCGATAAGCGAGGCCTACCGTGTAAAGCAGGCGATCGACATCGAGCACCTCGATGGCTTCGTCGTAACGCAAGGCACCGCCACGCAGTGCCAGGCTAAGCTCCCAGCGCTCATTGAGTCGCCGGCCTATGAGCAGGTTGGCGCCCGTGTAAGACTCGTTGGATTCACCGTCACGACTTGCGGCGTAGGCGTCTACGCTAAAGCGCCCGAAATTGGCGCCGCTCTGCCAGATCATGCCGCCGATGCCACTCAGTATCCCGGCGTCGACGAACGAAGCGTCGGGGTTCTTGCGGTAACCGGCGTGTGCGCCGAGATGCCAGGCGAATCTCGCGCTACGCGGTACGGTCCAGTTGAATCCGGCGCCGCCTTCGAAAAACGATGATTCGGTTGCGAGGTTTTCGGGCGTCAGCGCAAAACCGAGGAACTGCTGATTGTCAGTCGATCCATTGGCATTGTCATCATGGCCAACCATGAGTTCGGCGTAGGGACGAAAGTCGCTGCGCGGTGTGCCGGGGGTCGCATTGATCGCCGTGAGGTACTGGTCGATGACAGCGCGCACGGCAGGCGGCGGGTTTTCGCTCAATAGAGCAGCAAATAGTGGGCGCGCTTCGTCAAGATCACCGCCTTCGAAATGAGCCCGCGCAAGTTCCATGCGGGCGCCGGAGAACTCTGGAGCCGAAAGGGCCGCACGCTGCAAACTGAGTACCGCTTCGGCAATGCGGCCGGAGTCCAGCGCGGCCACACCAAGCAGGTAGTCAAAAAAGGTGTTTCCGGAATGCTCTGATTCGAGTGGCTGCAACAGCGCATAAGCCGCCTGCGCACTACCGGTCGCGAGCAGCGTTTCAGCCTCGCCCAGTACCTGGCGCAGCTCGGCCACCGTACTCACCTGCACGGTCTGCTGCGCATGGACGCTCGATGGCGCCAGTACGCAGAACACTAGCGCGACCACTGTTGTAGCAATCAGCCTCAGCATCGAGACCCCCCACGGTCATTTGCTCAGGTGTTCGAAGACTCCGTCCCAGTCATCCGGTGGTGGCTCGGCCCTGAACCGCTCAATGCGATCAAGATACACATTATATAGGACGTTATCTGTGCGGTCCTTCAATGCCTGGAATGAGTCCTGTGCCTCATTCCAGGCCCTGCTCCGGTAGGCGGCAAGCGCCGCGCCATATAACGCCAGTTCCTGTGCCGTTTCTCGGCTGATTTCGCCGCCGGGCCCGAGCGGCTCGAAAATTGCGACAGGCCTATTCTTTCCTTTGACCCGCACGAGGTCCAGTTCACGAAACGTGTAATCAGGAACGAGTTTGGTTGTCTGGTCGTTGACGATGATGTCGACGCCATACTGTTTGGTGAGCCCCTCCAGCCGCGAGCCCAGGTTCACGGTGTCGCCCATGACGGTATAGGCAATGCGAAACTCCGAACCCATGTTGCCAACGTTCATCTCGCCGCTCGCAATGCCGACGCCGACTCGAATAGCTGGCCAGCCTCGCGCAGCGAACGGTTCGTCCAGGGCCCTGACAGCCGCAATCATGTCGAATGCCGAGAGCAGTGCATGGCGCGCATGCTCCGGATCTGCAAGGGGCGCGCCCCAGAACGCCATCACACAATCACCCATGTACTTGTCTATCGTACCGCGGTGCATCTGGATGGCGCGAGTAAATGGTGTCAGGAACTCGTTCATCATCTGCGTCAGCTCGATCGCGTCGAGCCTTTCCGAGATCGTGGTGAAGCCACGCACATCCGAGAACAACACCGACATTTCGCGTGATTCGCCTTCAAGAGAAATTTCCTCGCCGGTTTCATCAATCTCTTCGACAAGCGACGGGGGAATATACTGACCGAACATCTGCGACAAGTGACGCTTGTTTCGCTGTTCGACGAAGAACCGATACGTGATTTGCAGCATGGCCGCGAGCATTGTGTAAACGAGCAGCGATGCGAGTGGCACGACGAGTCCGAACGACATCCAAAGCCAGAGGTTTCCGGCCATCGCAAAGGCGACGATTGCAATGACGAAGATCAGTGACGTCACCGGTGCAAGACGTGGCAACAGCAGCGCCATAAGCAAGCCAGTAATTAAGAGCAGTGTGAACTCGAGACCGTCGGACCACGCCGGTTGCTGCCTGATCGTATTGTCCAGCAGGCCTGCGATCAGGTTCGCATGTACTTCGACACCGATGTAACGCTGGCCGACCGGCGTGGAGCGCAAGTCGAGCAGACCGGCCGCGCTGGCTCCGAGGAGCACGATCTTGCCGTTGAGCAATGCGTGTGGCGCCGAGCCGTCAAGCACATCCTTCGCCGAGACAAATGCAAAGCTTTCCTGCGGGCCTCGGTACGGAATGTATACCGCCACCTGCTCGTTTACAGGGACAAGTTGGGATCCCAGTAGCAGATGTTCGAGTTCGATGCCGCCAAGCTGCGCACCGGGCGCAAAACTCAGGCTCACATCGGGTTGCCCGAGAATGACGTGCGCCACCGCCAGCGCCAATGATGGATACAGGTCGCCTTTGTATCGCTGCACGAGCGGTGCACGGCGGAATACGCCGTCCGCGTCGATGATCGGAGAGTCGAAGAAGCCGCCCGCCATCGCATTTTCCTGCAACTCGCGCAGGGTGCCGGCGAAACCCACGGCTTCGACGAACGGTACCGAGACACCCCGTAGCGCATCGGCGTGGACTATCGGCTGCGGCAATACGCCTGTTGCCTCGGGCTCATTGCCGCCGAGATAGTCTTTGAAGACGAAACCGGTAACTACGTCCCGCGCGATAAAAGACTCTGCAAAACGACTATTGCTGTCGAGGGTCTTACGTAACCGTGCGAGTTCGGCGCCAACCACCGGGTCGGCTCCAATGTCGCTGGCCGCCAGTTCATCAAGCAGTCTTTCGGCCGACGTTTCCTCGGCTTCGCCAAACAATGCATCGAGCCCGAGGACACGTATCCCGTAGGCATCGAACAGCTTATCGATGATGTCTGCCAGCGTATTTCGCGGCCACGGCCACTGCCCGAGTTCTGCCTGGCTGGCCTCGTCAATGTCGACGATGACGATGCGTTCATCGATCGTACCCGGCATCGTGAGCCTGACGCGTACGTCATAAAGATAATTCTCAACACGGTCGATGACTTCGAAACGGGGGCTGTGGGCGATATGCATGGTGAACAACGCAAGTGCTCCGGCGCTGATCGCAACTCGTACAAGCAATCGGACAGTTCGCGTGCGTTGGGCCGACGTCATGGTGTCAATGTACACGAATCTGGCCCGCCCCATAAAACCTGTCCGGCTGCAAAAAGAGAGGCCCTGTCCCCAATAAACGCTTCAAAAGCACCCTACTCCTGTCCCGCCGGCCGGAAGCGCCTATTGCCCTGCTCTGCACAATGTTCTCGGGCATGGAAAAAATCGCCGGCGCTGGGTATTGTGATCCTCGAGGGCTCAACTCGAGGGTTCTTGAAAAACGCCGACCGAACACGTTTCGACCTGTTTCAGGAAATGCCACAGGAGACCGAATCGATGAGCACGAGCACCGACGCATTCAATCCAGCGCCCCTGCTGTTGCGCAGCAATGCCGACGGCATTGCCACACTGACGCTGAATCGCCCGGCACAATACAATGCATTGTCCGAAGATCTGCTGGTTAGCTTGCAGAGCGAGCTGGATCAGATCGCTCAGGACGAAACGGTGCGAGTCGTGATTATTGCCGCCGAGGGCAAGGCGTTTTGCGCGGGCCATGATTTGAAGGAAATGCGGGCCAGCGAAGACCGCGCCGTGCACCAGGCGCTGTTTGATCGATGCGGACGCATGATGATGAGTATCCATCGGTTGCCGCAACCCGTCATCGCCTGCGTCAACGGCATTGCCACGGCAGCCGGCTGCCAGCTGGTCGCGAACTGCGACCTGGCCGTGGCGGCCGAAGACGCGCGATTTGCCGTCTCGGGTATCAACGTCGGCTTGTTCTGCTCGACCCCGGCCGTGCCTCTGAGCCGCAACCTGTTGCGCAAACAGGCCATGCAGATGCTGCTGACCGGGGATTTCATATCGGCTGAGGAGGCAAAAGCATGTGGCCTGGTCAACGAAGTTGTAGCGGCGGCAGACCTCGACTCGGCGACGCATGCGCTCGCTGCCAAAATTGCCGGCAAGTCTGCGCACTCGATCAGGCTGGGCAAGGAAATGTTCTACAAGCAACTGCCAATGGACCTGGCCGACGCGTATGCCTACGCCAGCGAACGAATGGCCTGCAACATGGACTCGCATGACGCGCGCGAAGGTATCGATGCCTTCATCCAGAAGCGCAAGCCAGAGTGGAAGCACGAATAGCGGCGCCTCATGTCGGACTCGCAGTATTCGACTGATCTCGACAAGAATGCGGCCAACTATTCGCCGCTGTCACCGCTGACGTTTATCGAACGGGCCGCAGCGGTCTATCCCGAGCGCTGTGCCCTGGTTTACAACGAGGTGCGACGCAGCTGGTCGGAAACGTATCGCCGCTGTCGCCGGTTCGCCGGCGCCCTGCAGCAGCACGGCGTGACGGCAGACGACACCGTCGCGCTGATGCTCCCTAACGTACCTGCAATGTACGAGGCGCATTACGCCATCCCGATGGCGGGCGCGGTCATTCATGCGATCAACATTCGCCTCGACGCCGACGCGATAGCTTTTCAGCTGCAGCACGGCGGCGCCAGCGTACTGCTCACCGACCCCGAGTTCAGCGCGACCGTCGCAGCGGCCCTGGAGCAGCTCGACGANNCATGCCGAATTCGCCTGGCAGCTGCCGGGCGACGAATGGCAGGCGATCGCGCTCGGCTACACGTCGGGCACTACCGGCAACCCCAAAGGCGTCGTTACCCATCACCGCGGCGCGTTTCTCAATGCAGTCTCCAATATACTCGCCTGGAACATGGGCCCGCATCCCGTGTACCTGTGGACCCTGCCGATGTTTCATTGCAATGGCTGGTGCTTCCCGTGGACGACGGCAGCCCTGAACGGCACGAGCGTTTGCCTGCGGGCTGTACGCGACGACGCAATTTTCACGGCCATCCGGCAGCACGGTGTTACCCATCTGTGCGGTGCACCTATCGTCCTGAACCTGATGGCGAACGCCGGCGCCGAACTCACGAAGCTGGTCGAGCGCCCGGTCAACGTGATGACCGCGGGCGCGGCGCCGCCGCCAGCGGTGCTCGAGGCCATGGCCCGGCTCAATTTCAACGTCACCCATACTTACGGGCTGAC
>JABAOH010001767.1_pt1 | contig 35980 bp, 33 predicted proteins | sample 7062181 | NCBI WGS metagenome assembly JABAOH01 (sample SAMN14538630, study PRJNA623070) | marine sediment metagenome | biome: marine biome [ENVO:00000428]; feature: marine pelagic biome [ENVO:01000023]; material: deep marine sediment [ENVO:00002113]; isolation source: pool of 5 deep marine... | reverse complement strand
CTGGGGGAGGATCCCCAGACCCGAGGATAACCCCACGAGAACAGGGGTGAACATCGCAGCAGTCGCCGTGTTCTGTATGAACTGGGTTATGCAGAGAGCGAGGACAACGAAGGAGAATGCGATAAACACAGGGGAGGTCAAACCCGTGAGCCCGAGGAAGTTCGTCGCTATCCATTGCGCTGCTCCCGTCACCTCGAGCGCCCTTCCAAGGGAGACGGCTCCCGCTATCAGGATGATCGTACCCCAGTGGGTCACGCGCTCGAAATACCTCCAGTCGTAGACAAGCACGAACATCAGCATACCCCCTATCAGGCCCACGACTATTGCGGGGAGATTGTGGATGGGGGAGGCAATCCACAACAAAAGGGTGAATATGATCACAAAGGCTGCCCTCTTCTCCTCAGGTTTCAGGGGTCCCAAATCCTTGACAAGATGTTTCTCTATCTTCTCGTGTTTCGGCCTGAAGTAGATCAAGAAGGACACGTAGAGCAGGAATATCATGACCAGGGTGAAGGGAAGCGCGTTCACCATCCACTCATAGAATCCCCAGCCTAACGCTTCTGATCCTATTATGTTCGGAGGGGTTCCTATGAGAAGACCGGCGCCGCCAATGTTCGCCGCGAAGGCGATCCCGAGAAGGAGGGCCTCGTTATTCATCCGAACTTTATGCATTATGTGTAGAGCGATGGGAACCATCAGAAGAGTGGTTGTGGTGTTCGAAATTATCATGGAGAGAAACGCCGTCATTACTATAAGACCGATCAATACCGAATTCTCGGAGTGGGAATTCCGGAGGATCTTGTAGGCGATCCTCTTGTCCAGGCCGGATTTCGTCAGGCCCGCGGCCAGGAAGAAACCGATTATTATCAGAAAAACGACCGTGGACCCCAGACCGTAGATGGAATCTGGGAGGGAAACCGATCCTGAGAGGGCGAGGAGGAACATCGCGAGGAACGCGGTCACGGGGAGGGGAAGAATTTCTGTAGCCCAAAGGTAGATCGTTACAAAAAAGATTATTATCGCGGTGAAGGATTCGTATGTAAGACCAAACGGCAGCAGATTGAAGGAAAGAACGAGAAAGTATGCAAGAATTAAAATTATCACGGGAATGAGCAAAGAAACCCTTCGCACCTGTTTCATATTTAATATATACGGCGTCCTTTCTAAAATAGTTACCAGCACACCGGCCAGTACGTGCATTTCCCTATCATCTTTATGTCCTTCACGCAGCAGTCCCTGCACGTGTGTTTCTCCGACTTCACGCAGAGGGAAAGTTTTACCTTCCTGCTGTCACACCCATGGCACGATTTTCTTACCACCAAAATCACTGGTTTATTAGTTTTAATTGGCGGAGCCCGAATAAATACCTAACCTAAAAAAAACTTTTTAGAGGGTCATTCCCTCTTCAGTTTCTCAAGCCTGACAGAGCCGCATTTTGGACACACCTTTGTCGCTGGCTCCATTATGATCGGCTTCCCTTCCCAAGCGCACTGCAAACAACGAAATTTAGCCATAGTTCTTATTTCGACCGAGAATTTAAATTCATTCCATGTGAAGCTCCACGATGTCCCTGTCCTTCAGAATCCTTTCTCCGCCCACCTTTTGCCCGTCGAAGCGAGCGGAAGGCCCCCAAATCCTAGCGAAATCGAGATTTCTTTCGAAATCCTTGTGGATCCTTTCAGCCACGTCCGAGACCTTTGATCCCTTCCTGATTATCAGGGGTTTCTCCATGTCAGGGGGCTTCCCTGTCTTTTTCATGTAGATCCTCATGAGCTCCAGCGAATCCCATATCCTTCTTTTCAATTGCTCGATTCCCTCTCCCTTGAGAGAAGAAATCTGGAAAAAATCCTTCGGAATACGTTCTCTCTCCTCCTTCGAGAGCAGGTCGACCTTGTTGTAAATCACGATCGATTTCACGTAAACCCGGTTCTTGCAGGTGGAATCTATCAGCCTGTCGAGCGTGAGATCCTCGCGTATAAGAATTTCCGCGTTATGAATCCCCCTCTCATTAATCACGACCTGAACCATCCTCCTGTCTATTTTCTTCAGCTTAACCGCGGAACTTACCTTCACCCCTCCCCTGTCCGTTTTCTTTATGATCACGTCCGGCTTTCGCTGGTTGGGCCTGAAACCCGAATTGTACAATTCCCTTTCGATAACCCCTATCTGCTCGATCCTGTCTATCATTATAAGAATGAGATCGGCGTTGCGGACGACAGAAAGTATCTCCTTCCCCCTGCCCTTCCCCGTGGAGGCCCCCGAAACCACCCCAGGTATATCCAGTATCTGAATGCGGGAGGAATTGTATTCCATAACCCCGGGTATGACATCCAGTGTTGTGAACTCGTATTCGCCCGTTTTGGATTCCGCCGACGTGATGCTGTTGAGAAGGGTGGATTTACCCACAGAGGGGAAGCCCACGAGAAGGACGGTCGCGTCCCCTGACTTGCGGATGGAGTAGGTTTTCCCTCCTTTCGGGCTTTTCTTGATAACGACTTCTTCCCTGAGCTTCGCCAGTTTCGCTTTCAGCTGGCCTACGTGATACTGCGTCGCCTTGTTATACTTTGTCCTGCGAATTTCATCTTCTATGTTCTTGATTTCCTCTTCCCTTTCCATACCTCCTTTTTTATTTAGGAACAAATAAAAATATTATTATATGGTTGTGTCTCCTTCGCCAATACTTTTTGATATCGGTTTCATCATAATCTTCTCAGCCGTTCTCGCTTATTTCGCTCGTTTTCTCAGGCAGCCCGCCATAGTCGCATACGTGGTTGCAGGGGTTTTGATCGGCCCTATCCATGGTCTCGGACTGATATCAAATTTCGAGGAGATAAAACTTCTTTCAGAGCTGGGGATTGTTTTCCTCCTGTTCTCTGTCGGTCTTGAGATCGATTTCCGCAAGTTCAAGAACGTCGGTCTCGCCGCGTTGAGTGGCGGGGCGTTGCAGATAGTGATCACCTTCCTGCTTGGTTTTGCAATCGCATCCGTTTTCGGTATGGGCCATATGGGCGTCTATTTCGGACTTCTACTCGCTCTCAGCAGCACGATGATCGTCACGAAAATACTGGTGGACAAGGACGAGCTTAACACAATGCACGGAAGGATAATGCTCGGAATCCTCCTTCTGCAGGACATAATTGCGGTTGTCGCTCTGCCTCTCCTGAGGGATGTAGGCATGTTTATAACATTCGATTTCGTGGCTTCCATCATCCTGAAGGGCGTGGGACTGTTCGCTATCGCGATCCTCCTGAACAAATTTTTCTTCCCGAGGATACTCGATTACGCTGCCGAAAGGCACGAGATACTTTTCATAACGGCAATAGGTAACTGCTTCTTTTTCATAGGTGCATCCGCTGTCCTTGATTTTTCCATCGCCGTAGGGGGTTTCATCGCGGGACTCTCGATGGCGAATTTCCCCTACAACATTGAGATCGCCGGTGAGACACATGCGCTGAGGGATTTTTTTGCCATAATATTCTTCTCCACCCTGGGCATGCAGATAGATTTCGGGGTTATACAGGGCATGTTCCCTGTGTTCATAACGCTATTCCTTTTCATAGTGATAATAAAGCCCCTGATCTTTTCCATGATCTACCTCTTCATGGGCTACGGCGGAAGAACCTCGAATTCGATAGGAATGGGACTCGGCCAGGGAAGCGAGTTCATGTTCATAATAGCGATGGAGATGTTCATTGCGGGCATGCTAGCCCCCGAATTCTATTCCCTGCTGCTGAGCCTGGTTGTCGTTTCCATCGTCGCAACCCCCTACTTCATGAGAGGGCGAAACCTCATCTACAGAACCTTTTCAAGAATGAGGATAGACAGGATAAGTCACCTTATCCATCCCAGGAGCATTCACGAAATCGAATACTTCCCCCAGAAAGAGCTGGAAAACCACGTGATAGTTTTCGGGGCGGACAGGATGGGCGGAAGGATCGTGAAATACCTGAAGAACAAGGGAGAGAAATTCCTGGTTGCTGAAAGAAACCCCGAGATAGTCAAGAATCTGGGCAGCATGGGGATATACACGGTCTACGGGGATGCGGACAACGACGAGATACTGAAGAAGATCAACCTCTACAAGGCAAGGCTCGTCATCCTCACTTTACCCTACGCGGATATCTCCTCCTTTGTCATAAGGAAGGCCAAAAGGTTCAACAAGGACGTGAAAATCTTCGCACGCGCCCACTCCGAGATGGACGCCGAGAGACTTTACATGGCGGGAGCGGACGTCGTGATCGTTCCTGAATTTGTTTCTGCCGAGAAGATCATAAAGAAGGTTGAGCACTTCCTGCATGGAAAAAAACATGAATCCTGAAAGCCGCGTTTCCAGGGACCAGCACTTCATGGAAAACAGGGAAATAATGGAGAGGATGGTCTCAATCGGCGACCTGAAACCAGAGGATTGCGTGCTTGAGATAGGACCGGGGAACGGGAACCTGACGAAGCGCATTCTGAAAAAAGGGGCGAAGGTAACAGCGGTTGAAAGCGATAAGAGGTTCAAGAGAATCCTTAAAAAGGAGTTCGGAAGGCAGAGAAACCTGAAAATAATTTTCAAAAATGCCCTGGACGTGATGGGGGGAATAAGATTCAACAAGATAGTCTCCAACCTCCCCTATTCCATATGCGAACCCCTGATAAACAGACTGACAAGGACGGATTTCGATCTCGCCGTGTTGAGCGTTCCGGAAGGGTTTGCCCGCATACTGCTTGCAAAACCCGGCGAAAAAAATTATTCAAAGCTTTCCCTTAGATCCCAGAGCTTTTTCGGTGTGAGAATCGAGTTTGAGATTCCCAAGAACGCTTTCAGACCCGAACCCAAAACAGAGTCCGTGGTTGTAGTTGTGAGACCCCTCTCAAAAAAGGATTACAGGGATCACCCGGAAAAATACATCCTGAAAGAAATCTTCCTTCAGGGGAAAAAGAAACTGAAGAACGCGTTGCTGGAGGGACTGATAAATTTCGAAAAAAACATCCTGGGAAAGGATTTTACGAAAAACCTGGCGAGGGAAGCGATAAACAGGATGGATATCAAAGGAGGGATCCTGGAGAAGAAGATCGATGAGATGAGGCTCGGTGATTTCGGTAGGGTCTTGAAAAACATCACTTCCTTCTCATGAAGGCTTCCTCACCCGGCTGTACAACTATCCCCTTATTGGTTATTTTATACGGATGAAGTTTCTTCGAATGATCAGAACCGCTCATCTTCCAGACCTGCATCGCCCGGGTGAACGTGAATTCGTTTCTTTCGTAGTAGAGAACGACCACGCTGTCCGTCACGAACTCCTCCACTCCGTATCTGGAGATCCCGGCGGATCCCGGAACTATTTCAGAAACCATTATTACCGTGCAGTCCAGTTTTCTCAGTAGATTTGACAGGTTGAATATCATCCTTCTCAGTTCCGCCTTGTCCCTCACGTGCAAACCGAGGGCTGAAACGGAATCTATAACGATCCTCCGTGCCTTTATTTCCCTTACATTCGATTCGAGTATGTCGAATACCTCCTCTATGTGGTAGGGATCGTACCTTACGAAATCAAACCTGTTCTGCTTTTCAAAGGGCTCGAAGTCCCAGCCGAACCTTTTCAGGTTTTTCTTTACATTGTCGGGCATGTCCTCGAATGAAAGGAAAATCCCGTTCTCCCCGAACTTGGTAAGACCTTGGTAAACGTACTGTCCGCATATTGTGGTTTTCCCGGTACCGCAAGTCCCAGACAACAAAACAAGCTGACCTTTGGGGACTCCCCCGTTCATTATCTCGTCCAGTCCTGGTATGCCAGTTTTGACCCTTTCCATGAAATCACATAATTATTATTGGCATTTTTCATATTAAAATCCATTAACTTTATTAATGTCACTGCCTGGATAAAAAGCTTACGCCACACTCAAAATTACTATCCAGACAAGAACGACCCCCACGATGAGCAGTATGATTATCTGTTTGCCAACCTTGAAAAAGAATTTACCGAGAAAGTAAACCACAAGACATATTATAACCACTGAGACTATGAAGAGAGGGAATCCTCCCACCCTGCTCACAAAGCCCAGCGAACCTATCAGGTTCAAAAGCAAACCGAAAAGCTCCAGAAGGGTGTTTATCCCGTTCGCTATGACCGTGATGATCATTTCTATTATTATGCTGATCGGGCTTTCCATACGCTCCCCCTACTTAAACCAGGCCTGGAGGCTTCCCTGTTTCCCCCTGCCCGTTTTCCTCAGTCTTTCAATCGTTTTGTCAACTCTCTCCCCTGAAAAATCATGGTCAAGCATTATCTCCTTCAGCTTCCCGAAATCCGCCTGAACACTCCCTATCTCGCATTCCTCCACGGGCGGGTTTTTGAAGAATTCGAATATCTCTCCCGGCGGGGTTTCGAAATCCCACTCCACCTTTGAAAAAACCCTTTCCAGGCTTCTCCCTTCCCTGACGAGTTTCAGCGCGCTCTTCGGGCCTATACCTTTAACGCCCTTCGGATTGTAATCGGTCCCTATCAGTATCCCTATCATGATGAGTCTTTCCCTGTCAACCCCCAGCTGGGAAAGGACGCGGTCCAGTTCTATCATCTCCGGTCTTATCTCAACGTAATCCTCCTTTCTCGGGACCTTCCTCCTGCCCGTTATCGTTAGATTCTTCACCATCCTCGAGGCCCCGAACAGCAGGGAATCCCAGTCCTGAGAACCGCTGGCCCAGACCTTTCCGCTGTTTACCAGCCAGGCTGACTGGGCCTCCCCCTCGCTTGGAGCCTGAACGACCGGGATGCCCATGGAAAGGAGGAGATCCTTTGATTCCCTTACCATCTCATCCGTTAGTTTCGAAGTCGCCTGGGCGTATCTCCTTATACCCTCCACATCACCCTCTTTCCGAGCGAGTTCAAGCTTCTCCCTCGCCTCCTTCCTGATAGCCTGTCTCGATTCAACGGTTTTTCTCTTGAACTTCGGGGGCTCCCCGTCAAAGACGTAAACTAAATTCATTCCGTTTTCCAGGAGCTTGGTTGTCCTGTAGAACAAACCGGAAAGATGGGAGGTTGTTCTCCCCTTCGAGTCCTTTAAAGGTTCGCCCGTGAACCTGTCGCGTATTATGGAGAGGAACTGGTAGAGGGAGTTGTAGGCATCGATAGCGATCGTCCTCCCTTTGAGATCGGAGATTTCGAGAGGCTTCCCTGAGACAATATCGGATAGGTTGACACCCATAATAAAATACTGTAAAACTACTTAATAATTCTTCTCACAAGGTAGCTTCTCATCTTCCTGAAAATTTTCGCCTGCCCGCGGATTTCGGACTCCACTTCCTCGGTCGTGTATTCCGGGATTCTTTTGAAAAAGGTGTAGATCTTCGCGAAGTAGAGTGAACGTAAACTTCTGATGACATCCATCTTCCTCTTCAGGGAGTAGGAGTAGAGGAGATCGTATATGGTCCGTGCCCACAGCTCCTCATCAATGTTCAAATTCCTCTCGAAGAACATGGAGTTTATGATTTTGAAGTTCTCCTTGCTTAGGTAGTTTTTCAGCTTATCCCTCTGGTATTCTCCGATCGCGGTCTGCAGGATCCTCTCGGGATCCGGCTTGAGGTTTCTCGGTTCAGGGAGTGTTCTCATCCCGAATATCTTCTCGTTTTTCGATCTCAAGTTCGCCCTCCACCTGTCCATGTTGTTGAGGGTGTTATCAAAGAGGGATTTAACCACCTGCAGGAACATCTCGCTCAATCTCGGTTCGCTCGATCTGTGTATCTTGTGTCCCAGGTTAGTCTGGCATATCCTGAACCCGTTAAATATCGCGTGCGTTGTCATAAAAATGTCTATCCCGTATTCACCCGCTTCCTTCGTCCATCTCTGATCCAGCCAGTATTCAACTAGTTTTTTTGAAAACGCGAAATCCCCTGCTATCGGTTGGCGCACATCCCTTCCGAACAGGCCGTAGACAATCGGGTAGGCTATGTGGTTCGTGATCGTTCCGTCATACCTCTCCCTCACGTAAACAGGCGTTACGTAATCATACCCCTTTAACAGGGGACCTGCCAGGAGCCTGACCCATCCGGGCTCTATGCTTTTCAGATCGGCGTCAACAATAATCGTCGCTTCCGGTTCTGATTCCACCACTAGATTGAACAACATCTTCAGCCCGTTGCCCTTCCCCCTCAGTTTCGTGGTCAGGAACCTCTTTTCAGAAAAGGTTTTGGTATCCAGAAAAACAGACTTCGTCCTGTCCGTGGAATTCCCGTCGCAGCAGACTATCAACGCCTTCTTTCCTGGATAGTGTTTTCTCAATCCCCTCTCAACCTGTTTCACAACAAAGCCGACGTTTTCTGCCTCGTTGTAAGTCGGAATCCCCGCTATTATACCGAATTTTTCCATAGTGAACACTAGCATGTCGAATGCAGAACCGCAACAGCCCGCTTTTTATCCGCCACAAAACCGTTGAACATTTCAGCCGCCTTAGGCGAGGTGTCCTTGAAGATCTCCACTCCCTTGTTCTCCGCCTCCTGTTCAACCTCCTCCAGTACCTTCAGAACCCCGCTTATCCCGGTTCCTATAACTATGATCTCAGGCTTCCTCTCGAGCAGTTTGAGGAACTCATCCATCTTGAACTCGTGCGTCTTCTCGCGGTATTCGGTCTTTCCGTCCCACCAGATGATCATGTCAGAATAATATATCTTCTTGTCTATCGTGATCTCCCCGAACTTGACAGAATTAATCTCTACCATAAATTATATTGTATTGAAACACATAAAAAATTATTTTTCAATATTTGCGCTTTTCAAAAGTGGGCTGCGAAACCCGAAGTGTTCTTCGCTTAGGTCTGCATAACATTTAAGGTTATGAAACCTGTAATCATTTGTCAAAAAGTTTCATTCTTCTATCCCTTCCGAATAACTTCCGCACCTTCTGTTGAAAGTACACAGGCTTTTACCTTCCATTTAATCCACTCCTGAGCTTTAGCTGTATTTCCGCAATATTGAGAATAATCCTAAACTTTAAATAAGTATGACAATAGCCCCGTGCGGATTCGAACCGCAGTCTCCAGGTCTCTCCCTCTGGTTGCCGTGAGTTGATAAGAGCCGCGCTGGGGGTTCTTATGTCCAGAGCCTGGTATCCCAAGCCGCCATTCGAGAATGGCTCTCGAAAGCATTGGCCACTAGACTACGGGGCTGTTATGTATCATTTATTAAACTTTTCCTTTAAATTTGAATTGTTTGCCCGGATACACTAAATACCTAAAAATTAACAACTTTTAGGTAACAAAAAGCTTTATAAACCAAAAAAACAAGTATTTATCAACGAAAGAGGTGGTCTTGGATGGATCTCGATTTCGAGGGATTCGGAACTTCCGAGTTCGGGGATTTTGACGTGGACGTGGAAGACGTTCAGGTCAAGAAGAAGAGGAAATACGACAGGATATGGAAGGTCACGTTCGGAGGGAGCGTTTGCGGACGTCCGGTTATTCATAAGGGTATGCTAATTTTCTCCTCGCTCGATAATCATGTTTACGCCCTGGACTTCACCACACGAAAGGAGATCTGGAGATTCAGGGGGAACGGAGTGTTTTTGGACTCTTCCCCAACGATTCATGAAGACACTGTTCTAATAGGTTCTTTCGATGGCAACATGTACTGTATTGATGTTAACACAGGGAAAGAGGTATGGCACCACAAGACCGGAGGCGAGATAAACACAACCGCTTTCGTAAGTAACGGGAAAGCCTACTTCGGAAGCAAGGACGGGTTTGCATACGCAGTTGATGTGAAAACAGGCGAGCTGGTCTGGAGATACAATACGGGTGACGCTGTCACCTCTTCACCGATTGTTGTAGGAGAGAAAATGATAATAGGCTCATTTTCCGGGTTTATCTATTGTTTGGAGGCAGAGACAGGCAAAGAGATATGGAGGTTCAAATCAGGGGCGGAAATCGAGAACGACTATCCTTTCCTTGTTCACAACGGTATTATGTACTTCGGTTCTTTCGACAACAACCTTTACGCGATAAATACGGAGAACGGGAAGGAAGTATGGAGGTTCAGGACAGGTAAATACGGGAACTGCGGGATCCCCACACTCCACGAAAACGTTTTGTATTACGGTTCCAGGGACGGGATTTTATACGCGCTCACACTTGAAGGAAAAGAATTGTGGAGGTTCCAGACCGGAAAGGAAATCATAGACAAAGGCCCGCTAGTTCACAACGAAAAAATTTATTTCGGAGCCGGGGATGGGAACGTTTACTGCCTTTCGCTCGATGGAAAAGAACTCTGGAGGTTCCAAACGAACGGAGGCGTTTACACTTCTGTAGTTCTAATAGAGGGAGTTCTGTGTTTCGGAAGCTGGGACTGCCATTTGTATCTGGCTGATCCAGAAACAGGAGAAGAAATCTGGAGATTCCAGACGAGCACCAACAAACCTGCCTTGTTACCTGAACCTTTCGAGTGTTTCGAACTCGAGGTGAAGAAGGATACGGGCGTGGAGGAAGCTGTTGAAGGGGAAAAGTACAAAAAGAAAAAGGAAGAGGAAAGCGTTTCGCTCTCGGATTATCACGTCACGAGCGAGTACTCAAGCGAGAGCGAGTACAAACAAAAGTCGGATTACGACACAACTTTCGTAATGTTTGAAGGAATTATGGAGGAGGAGAGCATATGGATATCGGATTCGAAGGGTTTGAATCCTCAGATTTTGATGCAGAAATAGAGGATGTCGAGGTCAAGAAGGTCGGAAAGTTCGACAGGATGTTCTTAGTGGGAAAGGGAGGAAGCATAACCAGCGTTCCGTTCATCGAAAATAACGTTGCTTATTTCGGGGAGGCAAACGGTTACGTTTACGCTGTTGAAATAGATACAGGCAAAACTGTCTGGAGATTCAAGACAGATGCGTTGATATTCGGTTCCTGTCCCATGGTGAAGGACGGAAAATTATTCATAGGTAGCTATGATTATTGCTTGTACTGCATTGATATAGAAACAGGAAATGAAATATGGAGGTTCAGAACTGGCGATAAAATATTCGGTTCACCCAACGCTGAGAACGGTAATGTATATTTCGGTTCGGTTGACGGCTATGTTTATTCCGTTGATGTTTCGAATGGCAAGGAAATATGGCGGTTCAAGGCAAGTGATGCTGTAGGGTCCTGTCCTCAAATATGGAACGGAAGGGTTTACATAGGTTCTCACGATTCGAATCTCTACTGCCTTGAAGCCGAGACAGGAAAGGAGATTTGGAGGTTCAAGACAGGAGGAGAGATAATTAACAACCTTCCGCTGGTGATTGAAAACGGAGTTCTTTACTTCGGAAGTTTTGACAATTTCCTTTATGCAATAGATGCAGATACAGGAAAGGAGATTTGGAGGTTCAGAACAGGAGAATACGGCAACTCGGGAAATGTGACCATTCACAAAAACGTTATATATTTCGTTGCAAGGGACGGAATCCTTTACGCCCTGACCTTGGAGGGGAAGGAGATATGGAGATACAGAACTTCGGGAGCCTCCACATGGCAAAAACCGCAAATCTCGGATAGGGGGATGTTCATTATCAGTGAAGATGGTTTCCTTTACCTGATAGATTTCGAAGGGCATGAAGTCTGGAAAAAGAAGATAAACATTCTGATGGTCCCGCCTGTTCTTTACAAAGACAAAGTTTTTGTTGGTTCCTGGGATTGTAATCTTTACGCATATGACTTGGAAGGGAACGAACTATGGAGAGTTCCCACTTCAACCAATGAACAGTCTTTCTTACCACCTCCTCACGGCTCTTTCAAGGTGGAGATAAAGAAAGAAAGTCATATCGAAGAGGAGGCAGACGAGGAAAAATACAAGAAGAAAAAAGAGGAAACAGTTTCCCTTTCCGATTATCACGTTGAAAGCGAATATTCAACCGAATCAGAATACAAACAAAAATCTGACTACGACGTTTCGCTAGTTATGTTTGAAGATATTATGGAGGAGGAGAGCATATGGACATCGGATTCGAAGGGTTTGAATCCTCAGATTTTGATGTAGAAATAGAGGATGTCGTGGTCAGTAAAGTCAAAACATATGACAGGGTGTGGAAGACGAGCATAGGCGGAAGCATAGACAACAACCCGATAATACACAAAGGAATCATATACTTCGGGGCGCAGGACGGATATGTTTACGGTGCGGATCAAAAAACAGGCGAGATCGTATGGAGATTCAAGACCAACGACAGGATCTTAGGCTCTTCTCCCGCACTTTTCGGCAACTCCATAATAATCGGCTCCTGCGACAAGAACCTCTACAGGATCGACCTCGAAAAAAGAGAAACAGTCTGGATTTTCAAAACCTCCGGGGAGATATTCAGCTCGCCCTTCGTTTACGGGGAAAACGCTTATTTCGGCTCAAGGGACGGAAACGTCTATGCTGTCAGCTGCGAGACAGGCAAGGAAATCTGGAGGTTCAAGACAGGAGGGGAGATAGCATCTGCTCCTCTGGTTGAGAGCGGGAAGGTCTACATAACCTCCTACGACAACAACATGTACTGCTTGGACGCGGGAACGGGTAAGGAAATCTGGCGGTTCAGGACCGGGGACGAGATGATAAACAACATGCCCTTCTTGATACACAGGAACGTTTTATTTTTCGGCGGCCTTGACAGCAATCTTTACGCTGTCAATGCGGACACGGGTAAGGAACTATGGAGGTTCCAGGCGGGCAAGTACGGTATAGGCGGAGGCATACCTGCGATACACAAAGGAATAATTTACTTCGGCTCAAGGGACGGCGAATTCTTCGCCCTGACGCTCGAAGGCAAGGGGATCTGGAGGTTCAGGGCAGGAGGACCCATAATCGCGCAGCAGCCGAGGATCTACAAGGATATGATCATATTCGGCTGCGAGGACGGGAACCTGTATTTCCTCAGCCTCGAAGGCAAGGAGCTCTGGAGATTCAGGACAAGCGGAAAGCTCTACGGGAAGTTCCTCATGCACGAAGGCGTGATCTACATTGGTTCATGGGACTGTTATTTTTACGCTGTGGATATAGAGGAACGAAAGGAACTCTGGAGGACCCCCACCTCGACCCTCGTTGAATCCTACATACCCCATCCGCACGCTTCCTTTGAGGTGGAGGTCAAAAAGGAGACCCACATGGAAGACGCTGTTTCCGAGGAAAAATACAAGGAGAAAAAGGAGGACAGCGTCTCACTCTCGGATTACCATGTTCAGAGCGAGTATTCGACCACTTCCGAATACAAGCAGAAATCAGACTACGATACGAGCTTCGTGATGTTTGAAGGAATTTTAAATATGGAGGAGTTGCCATGCCATTCGGATTCGAGGGATTTGATTCCGGATTCTCGGGTTTCGATGTAGACGTGGAGGAAATCGAGGTCAAGAGAACCCGCAAATTCACGCGCATATGGGAATGGAGCCCCGGGGGTAGCACCACCTTTCACGTAATTCACAAGGACGTAGTCTATTTCCCAGCAATGGACAGTTATTTCTATGCAGTTAACCTGAAAACCAGGAGACTGCTGTGGAAATACAGGTCAAACGGGCCTAACGGAAGCCCGCCCTCGAATGTGTACAAGAACATGGTGTGCTTTTCCTGCTTCCAGGGAAACATCTATTGTCTTGACATAAGGAACGGGAAGGAAATCTGGAGTTTCAGGACAGGGGACAAGCTCTACAGCCGGCCTGAGATATGCGATGACGTGGTCTACTTCGGTTCCAAGACCGGTTACCTTTACGCGCTCAATGTTTTTGACGGTTCTTTGCTGTGGAGATTCAAGACAGGAGGGGAGATAGCTTCGGGTCCCTGCGTTTACAAGGAGAAGGTCATGGTGGGGAGTTTTGACGGGTATTTTTACTGCCTGGACAGGAAGGAAGGTAAAGAACTCTGGAGATTCAAGACTGGAGGCGAGATATTCATGGACTTCCCTGCAACCGTTCATAACGGAGTCGTTTACGTGACCTCACATGACAGCTACCTGTACGCCGTTGACGTGGAAACAGGAAAGGAAATCTGGAGGTTCAGGACGGGCAAATTCGGGAACAATACGTGCGCTGTTGTTATGGGTGATTCCCTGGTAACGGGTTCCAGGGACGGTTATGTTTACTGCCTGACCATGGACGGCAAGGAAATCTGGAGGTTCAGGGCCAAGGAAATGCTGATAGGAATAAGCATCATCAACAACCGCGTATACTTCGGCTCCGAGGACGGGAACCTCTACTGCCTGGGCAGAAACGGGAAGGAAGTCTGGAGATATCACTTCGGCAAGGGAGGCTCCTACGATGCCCCTTCCCTCTACAACGGCATGCTGATAGCGTGCTCCATGGACTGCCACCTTTACATCCTCAATCCAGACACGGGCGAGGAGATATGGAGGTTCGCTACAAGCATGAAAACGCCTTCTGTGGGTCCTCCCCCCCACGAGCAGTTCGAGATAGTCATCAAGAAGGAGAGCCCGAAGGAAGAGGTTTCTCAGGAAAAATACAGCTCAAAGAACGTGGAGGAAGTAAACCTTTCCGACTACCACCTGACGAGCGAATATTCCACAACAAGCGAGTACAGACAAAAGTCTGATTATGATGTTAATCTGGTCATATTCGAAGGAATAATGGAGGATGAAGTATGGACTTCGGATTTGAAGGATTTGAGTCCTCAGACTTCGATGTTGGGATAGAAGAAGTAGAAGTCAGAAAAACGAAGACTTACGATCGCATATGGAAGATGAGCATAGGGGGGAGTATAGACAGTAGTCCTGTAATAAGGGATGGCATAGTTTATTTCGGTTGCTGTGACCAGAATGTTTACGCTGTTGACATCTCTAATGGTCAAGAGATATGGAGGGTTAAGACAGATGGAATTATCACAGATTCAACCCCTATTTTTCATGGAGATGTATTCTTCATAGGCTCATTCGACGGAAAGCTTTATGCAATAGATTCAAAAAAAGGCGAGATAATCTGGACCTTCCAGACAGGTGATAGTATATTCGTTTCTGGTGCGTTAGGAAGAGAAAAATTTTATTTCGGCTCTAAGGACGGGTATGTATATTGTATAACCATCGAAGGAAAAGAGGCATGGAAATTCAGAACAGGAGGACCTGTAGCCTCAATGCCGAGATTGTACAATGGGAGATTGTATGTAACTTCTTATGATCATAACATGTACTGCCTGGATGCAGAGACAGGTAAGGAGATCTGGAGGCTTACAACAGGGGATGAGATGGTAAATGATGTACCTTTCTGTATATACAAAGATATTATATATTTTGCCTCAATGGACAGTTTTGTATACGCGGCCGATGTAGAAACTGGAAAACTTGTTTGGAAAAAAAAGACAGGCAACTTTGGCAATTCTGGAGGCACACCTACTGTCAGGAAAGGCATTTTGTATCATGGATCAAGAAGCGGTGTTTTGTACGCTCTGGATCCAGAAAGCGGAAAAGAACTTTGGCAATTCAGTGCAGGAGGTGCAATAATTGACCAGAGTTACATAATGTACAAAGAGCAGGTAATTTTTGGATGTGAAGACGGTAATATTTATGCTGTTAGCAATGAAGGCAAAGAAGTCTGGAGATTCAAGACCGGAGGGAAGATATACAACGAACCCTTAATACATGATGATCTTCTTTACTTCGGTTCTTGGGATTGCAACTTATACTGCATCAATCTTGAGACAAGAAAGGAAGTTTGGAGATTTGTCACATCCACAAAAGTTCCTTCAAGTAAACCACCGCTTAACGAGGTTTTTGAGGTTCAGGTAAAGAAAGAAACACACATAGAAGATGCTGTTTCAGAAGATAAGTATAATTCCAAAAAGGAAGAAGTATCGCTTTCCGATTACCATGTCACGAGCGAATATTCGACTACGTCAGAATACAAACAGAAATCAGACTACGACACGAGTTTCGTGATTCTTGAGGAAGTTCTCGCCTTTAATCCTGATGTAACCCGGGAAAACCCGCTGGTTTTCCAGATAAGGGTCTGACCTTCCCTTTCTTTAAATATAAGAAATCAAAACTAAACTTAAAACGAGGTGTCTGCAATGACGAAGGAAGATATCCGGAAGAGAAGACTGAAAGATCTAGTCGAAGAACTAGATGGCTTTCGCGGTCGACATACTGAACTCGTTTCCGTTTACATTCCTTCCGGTTACAACCTGAACAAGGTGGTGGAGCAGATCAGGAACGAGCAGTCAACCGCCCAGAACATAAAATCAAAGACCGTGAAAAAGAACGTGATGTCGGCTCTCGAACGGATCCTCCAGCATTTGAAATTGTACAAGCAGACGCCAGAGAACGGCCTCGTCCTGTTCTCCGGGAACATCTCCGAACGCGAGGGCGTGGCGGACATCGAGATCTACGCGCTCGAGCCTCCAGAACCCATGAGGCAGAAACTGTACTGGTGCGACCAGAAGTTCGTGCTCGATCCCCTCAAGGACATGGTCAGGGAGAAGGAGGTTTACGGGATCATAGTCCTGGACAAGTCAGAGGCTGAGATCGGGGTACTCCAGGGAAAGAGGATAAAATCCCTTAAACATCTGGATTCCCTCGTTCCCGGCAAGACCGACAAGGGAGGTTGGTCCCAGGCGAGGTACGCCCGCGTACGTGAGGGATTGCTCCACGACTTCATGAAGAAGGTCGGCGACGTCGCCTCCCAGCAGTTCAGCGACCTCAAGGACCTCAAGGGCGTCATCGTGGGGGGACCAGGCCCTGTGAAGGACAGGTTCATGAACGGGAAATTCATAAGGTACGATTTCCAGGAGAAGGTGATCTCGGTCGTGGACACCTCCTACACCGGGGAGTACGGTCTCGAGGAGGCCGTTAACAGGTCAGAGGAAGCCCTGAAGGAAGCGAGCGTGATGAAGGAGAAAAAGCTGCTCGGCAGGTTCTTCGACGAACTCGGGAAGGATTCCGGCCTGGCCGTGTACGGACTGAAGGAGGTCGCCCAGTCCCTCAAGTCAGGGACAGTGGAAGTTCTCCTGATCTCGGAACACTTCGACTGGGTCAAGGCGAGGGCCCAGTGCCCAAAATGCGGGGAGGAGAAGGACCTGATAATGACAAGGAAGCAGGCCGAGGGGAAAAAATGCAAGAAATGCGGGGAGCTTTACGATATCCTGGCCGAGAAGGACCTTACGGACGAGATCATAAAACTCGCAGAGGAGATGGGGACGGACGTGGAGATGGTCTCCGCTGAGACCAAAGAGGGAAGCCAATTGAAAGAGATGGGCGGCATAGGCGGGATATTAAGATACAAATCCTGACCTTTTTCTGTAGATTTCATAAACGATTATCGGTACAAATGTCCCTATAACAGCCCCGGTCAGTATGTCCACGGGATAGTGGACCCTGAGGAAGTATCTCGAAAGGGCAACAAGGAAAGATACAGCGAAGAGCACGATCAGCTTCTTTTTCCTGAATACGAGTAACACGGACGTGACCACGCAGAATATCACGGCCGTGTGGCCGGACGGGAAGGAGTTGTCCTCCATGCAGTAGGGGTTGCATTCGGTTATCCCCTCCGCGCACGGCACGCAGGGCCTTTCGATAGGGATCGAATACTTCAGGGAGAACGCTATGCCTGCCGTGACCCAGAGACTTATTATGAAGATCAGGATTCCGTGCCTGACAAATCTCCTGGTTTCCTGAGGGATTCTTCTTCTTATGAAAAGATAGGCGAGGACCAGAACCCCGGTGAATGCCAGCCAGAATTCGGGCGTTCCTATCAGTGTTATCAGATACCAGATCTCCATAGAGATAATTTTGGTTTGCCTGGTTAAAAAGAGTTATTCGGTAAGATAGAATCCATGAATTCCCTGGTATAACGTTCTAAATCCCTGCCTTTTTCGTTTTGAGGATATTGGCAATCAACTTTCCTTATACCATCAATAAGTTTTCTGTCATTTCCAAATTTTTCAACGTTTATGGGGAGGCGGAGAAAATTCTCAATGCTGTTAATGGGGCCTGAATATCTCTTGTTAAATGTCAATCTTTTCCCGCCAACTCTCATGCGCAATCTGACATCTGCATTTACTCTTCCCTTTTCCAAGAAATTTTCATTATCGACAGTGAATGTGATGCTGTTGTAATACACGGTATCACTGCTGGCTCTCGAGGAAGACCGATTTTATTTCTATGGGCTCCTTGGTTTCAGTCTTCCTGAACGACTTCCTGAACAGTACAAGTCTCTTTTTCGGGCCGGGCACGGACCCTTCAAGCAGGACGTAGTTCTTCTTCACGTCCCCGTATCTAAGGAAGCCTCCCTTCACCTTAAGGCCTTCCTTACCGATCCTTACAAGCCTCTTGTTGAACTCCGTCCTTGTCTGCAGACCCAGCTGGCCGGCCTGCGCGATCTTACCGGGGAGTACCCTCCCGGGCGTGACAGGTCCCATCGTTCCGATGTGCCTTCTTTTCCCCTTGTTCTTCCTGCTCCTTATCCTCACGCCGAACCTCTTCACGACGCCCTGGTAGCCCTTCCCCTTTGTCACGGCATTCACGTCAACGTACTCGCCTTCGGTGAAGGCCTCGGAGATATCCAGCTCTTTCCCCAGCTTCTCCTTGGCGTAGTTCAATTTGTTTTCCAGGGTTCCGGAAAGATCCACCTCGAGCACCTCCGGCTTTTTCTTTCCAAAACCCTCCCTTGGCTGGGTGTGAACGAGCAAGCGGATGTCAGCTACCCTTTCCAACCCCTCGAATTTTGAAAGATCCGAGCCCTTCTTTTTGGGCACGTCCAGTTTCCTGATCAGATCCTTCTTCAGATCCTGCGCAAACGCCATCCCGTATGTTTCGTAACCGGAATGGGTTTTCCTGTAGAGCTTTATGCCGAAGACTAAGAGAGGAGGGCAGTCGATAACCGAGACCGCTTTCGAAAGATCCTGCCCCTGCGTGTGGCTTCCCTTCCTGCTGTCAGTAAAGACAACGTTCGTCATCCCTGCCTTGTAACCGCCGAACTCGAGGGGTTTCGTTTCCTTCGTTCCTCCCACTACCCTTTCCAGTTCTTTCGAGTGCTTGAATCTCGGGTATATCCTCTTCGCCCGTTTTCTGGGCCAGTAAGCCCTTGATCCTGCCTTGGGTTTGTGTCCCTTTGCCATGAGAATCCCTCGTTATTAAACCCTTCTTCCCCCCCTTCCGCCTGGTTTCCTTGTGGTGTCGTGTGGAATGGGGGTGGAATCTTCGATTCTCCCTATCCTCAAACCTGTCCTGACAAGAGCTCGGATCGCCGGCTGCGCTCCTGGGCCCGGGATCTTCTTTTTGTGTCCGCCCTGAGCGCGTATCTTCAAATGAACCCCTATCAGTCCTTTACTCTTCGCCTCCTCCGCAACCTTTTTTGCCGCCTTCATTGCGGGGAAGGGAGAACCCTTGTCCTTGTCCCTGTTGGTTATCATACCCCCGGAGCAGCGAGCGATGGTCTCGGCTCCGGTCGCATCGGTTATGTGGATAATCGTGTTGTTTACAGAGGAGTAGATGTGAGCAATCCCCCATTTGTCTTCCTTCATGCTATCCCTTTTTTCCTCCCTTTAAATTTATCATCCGTTCCTTCTCAACAGGAACTATGTAGGAAGGGAATATAATCCTTCGGTTTCCCAGATAAACATGACCATGCGTAATCTTCTGCCTCGCTTGTTTGATGGTATCGGCAAAGTTCTTTCTCAGGACAATGGTCTGCAACCTCCGGTTGAGAATGTCCTTCACGTTCAGGGCAAGAACGTTCTCGAGGCCCTGACCCCTTTCAAGAATGCCGAGCCCCACCAGCCTGTCCAGCAGTATCTTCGTCTCGTTCTCGTCCCTTATCGCGATCAGATCCCTCGCCCTTCTCCTGAATTCCCTGACTATCGCTTCCGCCATCCATATCTCTCTCTTCTTTCTCAGGCCGAACTCCCTGAGGATCTTCCTTTCCTCCTCTATCCTGCTCGAGTCCCAGGGTCTCTTCGGTTTCTTGTATTTCCTTCTAAGCTTCCTCATTCAATCACTTCCCGCTCTTGGCCGCCTGCTTGGCTCTCGCCTTTCTCGCAACGCCTACAACCTTACCTTTCCTGAAGGACCCTCTCGTTCTCTGGCCCCTGACGGGCAGATCAAACATGTGCCTAACCCCTCTGTACGATTTCACTTTCTTCATCTTGTCTATATCCATTCTTTTCGTGAGTTCAAGGTTCGATGTGATCAGGTGTTTGTCATTTCCCGAGTCCGGGTCCTTTCTCCTGTTGAAGAACCATGATGGTATTTTGTGCTCGCCAGGATTGGCCATTATTTTTTCGAGTGTTTTGAGTTCGCTTTCCGAGAGATCGCCAATGGTCTTGTTCTCAAAGCCGAACGCCTTCACAACGGCATGCGCATACGCGAACGACACGCCCTTGACCTGGCGTATTCCCACTTCTACGCTTTTCGAACCGTCGAGGTTGGTTTCGCCGACCCTTATGATGTTCTTTACCTCTTTCTTGTGCTCTCTCCTTTCCGGCTCCCTCTCGGGTTTTTCCGAATGCCTCTCAGCAGCCTTCTTTTCTTTCCTCTCCCTGGCCATAGTATACCTATATAGGTTATATCTATTTAAATAATTATTCAGGACCTACGGGCTTATTTAAAATTCTGTCATAATTAATAAAACATGGCAATAGTTTCCTCCACTGTGATACAGACCAAATTTGGAGAGTTCCGAGTAAGCTATCACGAAACCAATCACGGTTCGTGTGTTTCCTTCTCTCAAGGCGATTTGTCAAAAGACGGAGTTATAGTAAGATTGCATTCTGACTGCTTGTTTGGAGAGGTGTTTCATTCACTACATTGCGATTGTTATCATCAATTAACGAAAACCATGTCCTTAATACACAAGAACAAGTGCGGAGTGATTGTGTATTCTTATCAAGAAGGAAAGGGTATTGGATTGAAGAAAAAGATAGAGGCAATGGAAATACAGAGAAAAGAAAAATGTGATAGTGTAGAAGCTTTTAGAAAATTGGGATTAAAGAGAAGTGATTTAAGAGAATATACAGCAGAAATGGAAGCATTAAAAGATCTTGGACTGGCTAAGAACTTAAGGACTTTTTCTGGCAACCCAATGAAAATAAAAAAATTGAAAGATGCAGGATACAATATAGTTGAAACATTAAAAATTGATAAAAAGAATCTTAACATATTGGCTAAAAAAGAAATTAAGACCAAAATAGAAAAGATGAATTATAGCTACTAAAATTCCGCTTTCGTTGCAAAGCCTCCCGGGTCGAAAACTTTATATATTAGTTTTCACTAAATTCATAAAATAATGAAAATTCAGAAAATTGTGAAAGTATGAAAAAATCCCCCAAGGAAGAGTTCATAGAACTCATGGTTGAGATACAAAGAGCGAAAGGTCTTGATGAGCTCTCATCAAGGTTGATAGGAACCCTGTTCATAGAACCAAGGGAAATAACCCTCGAGGAGCTGAGAACAAAAACGGGTTACAGCTTGTCGGCGTTGTGCACTTCGATGAAATTCCTTGAAAGGGTGGGGATTGTTAATAGATCAAAGAAACCGGGATCCAGGAAAGTGTATTTTTACATTAAGAAGGACATGTCCTCGATGTTCACGGAGATGCTGAAAAAATTCGAGGGAAACGTTTTGATGCTGAAATCAAGGATCCCGGAAATCATTGAAAGGTACAAACTGGAAAAAAGTTCGAAAGAAGAGAAGAAAATCGTGGAAAATTATTATGAGCAACTGTTGATCTTCGAGGAAATAATGGAAAAGATAAAAGAGACGCTAAGGCAGGCGCAGGGGAGGTTAAGGAAAAAATGATGGAAATACAAAAAGTATATAAAGACATATCCAATTATATATCTAACTGGAGGTTGGTGGTATGAAAAAAATATCTTTCATGTTTGTAACAATTTTGGGTTTAGTCCTTTTAATGCAGACCGCATACGCGGCGGCACCGAGTCTTAACGTTGTTCTTTCCTCGCAAAATCCCTATCCCGTTGAGCCCGGGGGTATTGTAACCGTCGAGATCGAACTGCAGAATACGGGCTACAGCGAGGCGACGGATATAGTCCTGAAGATAGAGCCCGAGGATCCCTTCACCCTGGTGCTGGGTGAGACAGAAACGAAAACCTTCACCAAGATAAGCGCTTCTGACAGCATAAAGAGCACCTATAAGCTCCACGTGAGCGAGTCCGCTGTTTCGAACGATTACGATCTTCATTTCAGATATTACAAGGGGACCGATCCTGACATAACAGTTGAAAAGAGCGTTTCTGTGAGGGTTCAGGGTTCGCCCAAGCTCATACTGAGTTCCATCAACACCGACCCAGAAGATGTGGAACCAGGGGATACCGTAAGGTTCGAGGTGGATATCAAAAACGTGGGAACAGGAAGAGTCCACTACATGGAGGCGACTTTCAATTCCAGCTCGCCTTACATAGTTCCGGTACTTGCGGGCGGTTCCTACTACATGGGAGAGCTCGACCCCGGCTCCAGCGAGAAAGCGCTCTTCGACATAAGCATAGGTAATGATGCGGAGTACGGGACGTATCCCGCGACATTAACGCTTTCCTACAGGGATGATACCAACACGCTCCAATCAACCACGTTCAGCGTGGGTGTCCCCATCAAGGGTCAGCCAGTTATAGAGGTTCTCAGTGCAAAGATAGACAATTCGGATTTCAAGGTTGACATCGAAAACATAGGGACAGGAAATGCGAAAGCCCTCAAGATCAGCCTTGTCCAGGGAGGTGAGGTGAAGGATTCGGCGATAGCGAATGAATTGAAACCAACCAGGCACAAGACCCTTCGCTTCAAGGGCTTCAGTTACGGAGAAGCCGCAATTAACATCACGTACCTCGACGAGAGCAACAACGAATTCACCAGGGAAATACCAGTTTCCATAAAGCAGTCGGTTTACGCGGAGGACCAGGGTCAAGGAGGGGGAGTTTCCCCGACAATAACGGCTATCCTCATAGTTATAGTGGTTCTGGAAACCTTCTATGTTTGGAGAATCAGGAAAAGAAAAAAGTAAGTTCTTTTCGTTAGCTATCAGCTGTAAGTAGGGTGGACTTATGAAAAAAAATATCATGTTCGAACTGCAGGACGTTTGTAAAGTTTACGAGATGAAGGGAGTGGAAACACACGCCTTGAGAGGGGCGACCCTCGAAATAAGGAAGGGGGAGTATGTCGCGATCCTGGGACCTTCGGGCTCCGGAAAATCCACCCTTATGCACATAATGGGCTGTCTGGACACTCCAACGAAGGGAGGGGTGTTTGTCGAGGGGAGAAAGGTCTCGGAAATGAATGATGACGAGCTCGCAAGGATAAGGAGAGAAAAGATAGGTTTTGTATTCCAGGCCTACAATCTGATACCCGGTTTGACCGCGATAGAGAACGTCGCGTTACCCCTGAGGCTGGGCGGGCACGGAAGAGGAGAATCCCAGAGGAAGGCAAAGGAAGTTTTGAGAAAGGTCGGTCTGGGAGAAAGAACCACCCATAAACCAAACGAACTTTCCGGTGGCGAACAGCAGAGGGTCGCGATAGCCAGGTCCCTGATTAATGATCCGGACGCTATACTTGCCGATGAACCTACCGGGAACCTGGATACGAAGTCGGGCAAGGAGATATTCGAACTGCTCGAAAACCTTCACAAGAAAACGGGAAAAACCATAATTGTCGTTACGCACGACATAAATCTCGCGAAAAGAGCGCACAGGGAAATCAGGATAATGGACGGAAAGATCGTCAATTAATAATTATGCTTGATCTCGCTTTGAAGGACCTGAAGGAACACAAGGTTCGGACGATACTGACAGCCCTGGGGATATTCATAGCGATAACCGCGATTGTTTCTCTCGGTTCGATATCCGCGGGGGTGAACGAGCTCATAGCCTCTTCCGGGATTCTTGGGAGTGACTACGTTTTTGTTATGAAGAGCTTTGAAATTTCTGAAATGATCGGACCGGGTGGCGCATACCAGATAGAGGATATTGAAGCCGATACGTTAGAGGAGCTAAAATCTTTATCCGGAGTCGATAGAGTTGTTCCTATAATAGCCAGACAATTTGGCGGATTTTTCGAGGTTGACGGTCTTGATATGGATAACGTTGACATGTTCGGTGCGGAGAACCTGGAATTCAAGGAAGGCGGATGGCCTGAAAACGAAGACAGGGGAGCAGCTCTTGGGTTTCTTCCGGCAAGCATGCTGGATGTTGTTGTGGGGGACTACATAACCCTGAACAAAAAGGAAGTGGAGGTTATGGGAATATTCGAGGAAGGCTCAGGAGCGTACGACCTGGTTATACTCATGCCTTACGATTACGCGGATGAGATATACGAAACAGAAGGGGGTGCAACGCAGATAATAATAGAACCAGAGGACGTAACGCTGGTTGAAGAGATAAAGCAAACCATAGAGGATGAGCACGACGATCTCGATGCGATGACGATGGAAGACGCCCTCTCGATGATGGAGGAGGTGACTGGTACGCTCAACATAATGACTTTCGGGATAGGTTTTATCGCTTCAATTGTTGCTGCGATAGGGATTATAATCACCATGTACACCTCTGTCCTTGAACGGAGAAGACAGCTCGGGATAATGAAGGCTGTAGGGGCTTTGAGGAGGACGATCCTCATTCAGATACTTCAGGAAGGACTGCTGTTATCAGTTGCGAGCAGCGTTTTAGCGGTCGGAATTTCATTCTTTTTCGTTGACCTGCTCAACAACGTTTTGCTGGGGGGTATTAATCTCGCAGTCATAACCCCTGTCCTCGCGATAGGGGCGGTCGCTTACGGGGTTTTGCTCACGGTTATATCAAGCCTGTATCCGGCCTGGATAGCGGTCAAAACAGATCCGATAAAGGCGATAAGGGAGGGATAAACGAACGGAAAGTCAGGGCAAGCCTGACAGAATAAGTTTACAGAATAGGAAGGTAATGCAAAATGATGTGGGAAGCGATGTTAAGGGAATTCGGAAGGCACAAACTGCGAACGGTTTTGACAATGCTCGGAGTTATGATAGGGATATTTCTTGTGACGAGCGTTTCCTCGTTCTCAGAGGGCATAACCTATTTCGTGAACGACCAGATAGCAATCACCTCCGGTCTGGTAACCGTTGTTGAGAAGGGCGTTTTCGGTTTCATGATACAGCAGAGCGAGATAGATGAGGATCTTGTGGAAGAGGTTGAGAGCATATCCGGTGTCGAAAACGTCGCTGCCATACTTTTCGAAACGGTTGACGGTGTCAGCATCACTGGAACCCCTCCGGGAACCGAGAACATCATAAGAGGCGTAACGATTGAGGTAGGCGAGGGAAGGGATTACGAGGAGGGACAAAAAGAGTTAATAATAGGAACCGGCTACGCCGAAAAAAACGATTACTCGGTAGGGGACGTGATAAAGCTGGATGAAAAGGAATACGAAATAGTGGGGATTCTGGAAGAAACCGGAGACAGCGGTATGGATAATTCCGTTAACATGCCTTTGAAGGACCTCCAGGAACTCACCGATAACGAGGGAAAAATATCTATTATGATGATCCAGCCCTCGACGCCGGCGGATGCGGACTTCATAGAGCAGGCGATAAACGACGATTTCGATGACATCCAGGCGGCGAGCGACAAGAGCATCATGAACTCGGTTAGTGAGATGACGAGCCAGTTGAACCTGATGACCTTCGCGCTTGGAAGCATTGCAGCCCTGATTTCGGGGATAGTGATAATGAACGTGATGATCATTTCCGTTCGCGAGAGGAGAAGGGATATAGGAACCATGAAGGCGATAGGGGCAACGAACAAGCAGGTCTTGCTTGCGATACTCTTGGAGGCCGTGACCATAAGTGTGGGAGGAGCGATAGTGGGCATAATCCTGAGCTTTGGCGGTACTTCCTACATTAACATGATCCTTATGCAACCTCTCGCCCTGGTAACGCCAAGACTCGTGATACAGGGAATCCTGTTCGCTGCCTTTATAGGGATCGTTTCAGGGATCCTCCCTGCCAGGCAGGCCGCTAAGCTTAGCCCGATAGAAGCCCTGAGATACGAATAAGGCGACTTAAGCCATCGAGATATGACACAGGAAAACAAAAGTTTTCCGAGTAATATTTAAGTAATTACATTATCTATAAAATCCCGAGCGTAGCGAGACTATATATTAGACAACAAAAAGATAGTATTATAAGAATTTCTGCACTAGCGGGTACATCTTAAATTTTTTCCATCTGATTCAGCAATGGGCCATAAGCCAGTACAGTCATCATCTTAACATCTTCTGGCGTAAAATGAGCAGTCTGCTTCATTTTCCCGCAGCACCAAAAATTGTACTCACTTTCTTGAGTGACGTATTTCAAAAGCATACCATCATCTTTTGTAAATTCAACACCAAGCTTATACTGGACATCATCACGCTGACCTACTAGGTGTGAAAATTCAGGACCAAGCAGTGCAAATTCAACAAACCATCTTAAATAATTTGGATGGGTTTTTTCTACTTCCTCGATATCAAGAGCATCAACAATAAAATTTGGGGATTCCCTGTTCATTATCATTACTCTGAGTTGTTCAGCTTTGTCAGCATTTAGTTCATAATACTCAACAATATCATCAAGCAGTAAAGGACTTAGCTCTCTGCCCTGCCGCAACTCAACCCATGCAAAAAACTTTTTTAAAGGTAGCCTCTGCATATAGTCTGGTCCACCAAGATAAACCTCTCCAAAATCGTATGCAAGATATACCTCTCTGCTGCTGTTAAATCTGCCAACGTCTCTTCTTATTTCTCCCTCCCCCTCAAGAGGAAGACTCTCATACTGAAAGCCGTCAAAGTCAGGACCCCCTAAACTTTGTAAAAAATCTGATTTTTGTATAACCCTCTCCCATTCAAATCCTCCTAGACCTGATGTAACCTGTTCCGAGAATAGTGCTTTTGCAGCTTTGTACGCTTTGGTAATTATCTGCATTTTCTTTGTAGCCCTAACTCTCATCTCTGTTTTGACTGCTTCATATTTCTCCTCCAAAATATGATAGGCTTCGTGCTCATTCCTATAATTTTCCCTCTCTTTTTCTGTCATTTTATCCAATTCCCCTACAGACTTTGTTTCTGGAGGATGTTGTTTTGCAATTTCCTTGAGCCATTCATCAAGATTCTCCCCACTCTCTAATTTATATGGTTTAATTCCGAAGATAAGTTCTCTCTGCCTCTTATTCTGGGGATTCACAATATCAGGATGATAGACTTTTGAGTAAGATATAAATGCGGCTCTGATCTGGTCAAAGGTGGTTGTATTGGGTAATCCAAGATATTTGAAGGGATTTTTCAAAATATCCTTTTCCTCTTCATTCGGAATTCCAGTAAGCTCAATTGATTTGTAAGCTTGTCTTCGCACTCTTTCATCTGCAATTGTTTTAAAGAATTCAGGTGTATATCTGAAGGCAGGTCCTTTTTCCTCAATTATTGTTTTTATCTTGCGTGACATCTCCTCTGCCTCAGCATCAGATATATACCTTTCTTTGCTACTCCTGCCAAGCATTGAGTCTAAACCTTCACGCATATGAGAACGCATTCTCTGGATTCTTTCCTCTTCATTTGTCTGAGGCATCTCCTGCAGCACAAGATTCCGTGTTTTTAAATCACTGTGGGGACCTCTAGATTCAAATCCAGTATCCACAAAACATTTCCAGTAATCTTCATCATACAACATATATATTTGTAATTGATTGTCTGTTTTTAAACATATCGTTTAAATACTATTGTTGAGTAGGTAATTTATACAAATCCTTTTTTCAGTAGTGCTTCAGGACAAGAATCACTGCAATACCGGCGGCAAGGCCGAGCCTCATCGAGGCCCTGAGATACGAATAAGCGGAGGGTGGGACTTTCGAAACTTTTCCGTAGACGCTTTTGTGGAAGCGCTAGCTCTCGGAAAAGGGTCTGTCGAACCCACTTATGCCGGTGTCTGCTATTCACTGACCATGAGGTCTCATAACACCGGTGCCTCGCAGCGAATGCTGCAGCCGGCCACCTAGCCGTTTGGTTACCTCCGCATTCCTTTGCTATTTCAATTCTTTTAATTTTTGGCTTAAATATTATAAACCTGACTGCGGGCCACGCCCGATAGCCTTGGATCCACACCAAAGTGTTCCGAAAAGGTTTTGTATAGGGCTAAAATCCTGCTTTCTGAATCTGTAGGTATATCTTTACCTAATTTTAATGGGATAACTATTTCAAATCCATCTAACCTTTTTCCGTACTTTACGTAGCGGTTCACTTTGTGTAAAATAGAAAAAACAGCATCCTGCTCGTTTATCTCCTTTTTCATGAGTTCCCCGACCATTTCTTTGAAATGATTCTTGTCGTATTTCATACCAAGTTCCATGGTATTTATGCCAGTATCTGTGAGAGTAGGTGGTGACGATGATATTTCTGCATAGTGAAATAACCCATCGTTTTCAACGAAGTGGACACTGTTCAAAGACCCAAAATCTACGTAATGATTGAATTCCAAATTCTGATCCGTATCCGTGACACCTGCTCTGTAAAGAACCCCTTCTTTGCTCAAATCAACATTAAATTCAATAAACTTTTCGCCCTCTTTATACCTTCCTTCTCCCTTGACCTTATCAATATAGTTCTCCATGGTTTTTGTGAATATTCTGTTAAGAACGTCCCTGTACCTGAAGTCGGGTTGTATAATAAAGGTGCTTAACACCGTTCCTGTAGTAGATAATTTTAAAAATTCCCTTCTTTTCATCGATTATTAAATTTCGAATAAATTTTAAATCCCTTTCAATAGGCCTTCGCAAAATAAGCGATCGTTTTTGATTGTTTTCCGCAGTCCGCGCATTTCCCCTCTTTCTTTGCGCTTTCTTCCTTTATGCAGCGTATCGTGGCTCCTGTCTTTTCCTTTATCTTCCCCTCGCATTTCTCGCTTCCGCACCAGTACGCCCTCGCCATCTTCCTGTTTTTGATCAGCCTTTCGAGTTCCCTGAAGTTTTTCGCATACTTCGTGTTCGCATTAAGGAAACTTCTCGCTTTGCTGAACAGGTTTTCCTGTACGGCTTCAAGAGTCTTTTCCAGCTCTTTCACCAAACCCTTTTCTTTCACGGGCTTCTTCACCCCGTTATCCCTCCTCACGAGGACCACTTGCTTCTTCCGGATATCCTTCGGGCCGATCTCCAGGCGGACGGGAACGCCCTTCAGTTCCCATTCATTGAACTTCCACCCGGGAGAATACGAATCCCTGTCATCGAGGTGAACTTCGAATTTGCCTTCCAGTTTCCTTCTCACTTTCCCCCCTTCCTTCAGGACTTTCCCTTTCGTTTTATTGTCGTAAATCGGGATAATGATAACCTGTATGGGAGCGATTCTCGGAGGGAGGACCAAGCCCTTGTCATCTCCGTGGACCATGGCGAGCGCTCCGATCGTCCTGGTTGACAGCCCCCATGATGTCTGCCAGGCATGTTTTTTCTCCCCGTCCCTGTCGAGGAAGCGAATACCGAAAACCTTTGCGAAGTGCTGTCCCAGGTTATGGGAAGTCCCCATCTGCAGCCCCTTCCCGTCAGGCATCAGGGCCTCTAGAGCGATGGTGTAAAGCGCTCCTGCGAACGTTTCGCTTTTTGATTTCTTCCCTATGACAACCGGTATCGCCAGCCGGGTCTCCACCAGTTTTTTATATTGCTCCGCTCTCAAAAGAACTTCCTCCTCGCATTCCTTTCCCGTGGAATGCACGGTATGACCTTCCTGCCACAGGAACTCCCTCGTCCTCAAAAACAATCTCGTTGCCTTCACCTCCCAGCGCACGATGTTGTTCCACTGGTTAATCCTCAGGGGGAGATCTCTCCACGACCTGATCCATTTTGAATACGCGTCATACATTATGGTTTCGGATGTCGGGCGTAACGCATACCTCTCCTCGTTCTCGTCCATTTTCTCTATCCAGGCGACTTCAGGGACGAACCCCTCGAAGTGTTCCGATTCTCTTTTAAGAAAACGTTCTGGTATGAATATGGGGAAATACGCGTTCTCAACTCCTGTCCTTTTCAATTCCCTGTCAAGCCATCCCTGAATTTTTTCCCACACAGCGAAACCGTACGGGCGAATTATCATGCACCCGCTTATGGGGGCGTAATCCGCCAGACCAGCTTTCTGGACGACCTGGTTGTACCATTCAGAGAAATCCCTGGATTTCGAGACCTTGAGTTCCGCCACCTCCTCCCTCTGGGATTTTTTCTTTTTCATAATTCCACCATACCTAATTTATTTGTAGAGTTTAGTAAATATATTTTAATAACAAAACCAATTGTTAATAAAGGAGGTTTTTGAATGGAATTCAAATTTTCGATCTTGTTCGGAATAATACTGGCGATAATAGTGCTTGCAGTGGCAAACGGGGTTTGGATGGTTGATCCCACATACGTTAGTCCGGCAGCGATGATAACGATAATAATCTTCACCCTGATATTCACCAAGCTTTATCTGGGTAAAGTCAGCGCGTCCATGAAGGACATGGTTGTGGTGAGCATTGTCTGGCTGATAGTGGTAGCGATAATAGAGGCAATAGCGGCATTCGCGATGGGTATGGACCTCACTGCATACTATTCCAACTACATGATCTACGTGGGCTACGTCCTGATAATAATATTCGCGATAATAGGCCACAAGATATTCAGCGGCAAGGGAGGGGCACCAGCAACGCCTGCGACAGCACCAGCGGAAAAACCAGCAGCACCACCGGCAACACCGCCAGCATAAAACCCCCTTTCCCTTTATTTTGAAGAGATTTTTCTAGTACAAACTAAAGCTTAAAAAGTTTAAATATCCATATCTACAAAATATATATGCTGATATACATCGAAACGGTGCAGGATGTGAGCTTAATTTCCCGAACTATGATTAAGTTTGAAGTAGGAGATTGTGAGAAAGATAATATAAGGAGAGAGTTTCCACCGTGCCAACGGGGTTAACCCAATTGGCATTGAGGAGACTTCCCGCCAATTTCTAATTCCGGTTGATCCTGCCGGAGGTTACTGCTATCCGGATCTGACTAAGCCATGCAAGTTATGGGTTAAACCATAGCGAAAAGCTCAGTAACACGTAGTTAACCTGCCCTTAGGCCCGTCATAATCCCGGGAAACTGGGGCTAACGACGGATAGGCAATGGAATCTGGAATGATCCATTGTTGAACTAAGGATGGGACTGCGGCGGATTAGCTTGTTGCTAGGGTAAAAGCCTTTTACGAGAGCTTTCACTTCTGCCAAAGGCTTTATCGAAAACTTGTAAAGGGTTACACTCCTGGCAAGGCTATAATCCGTACGGGCCCTGAGAGGGGAAACCCGGAGATGGATTCTGAGACAAGAATCCAGGTCCTACGGGACGCAGCAGGCGCGAAAATTTCCCAATGCGCGCAAGCGTGAGGAAGAGATCTGGAGTGCTTCCTCTTCGGAGGAAGCTTTTCTGAAGTCCAAATAGCTTCAGGAATAAGGGGTGGGTAAGAGTTTGACGGCTTGGACAGATTGGATTAAGCCGTCTGACTACTAAACGGGTGCCAGCCGCCGCGGTAATACCCGCGCCCCGAGTGGTGACCACGATTATTGGGCTTAAAGCGTTCGTAGCCTGTTTTGTAAGTCCCTGGTGAAATCGATTAGTAAACTGATCGGCTTGCTGGGGATACTGCAGAACTTGGGACCGGGAGAGGTCAAGGGTACTCTTAGGGTAGGGGTAAAACCCTTTTGCGCAGGCAAGCGCACAAAAGCGTTTACGGAAAGTACGCTTACGCAAAGGTTACATTCCTGTAATCCTAGGAGGACCACCTGTGGCGAAGGCGCTTGACTAGAACGGATCCGACGGTGAGGGACGAAAGCTAGGGGAGCGAACCGGAAGCGGGAAGCTTTATAAGCCAGTAAATAATATAATAAAACAGGGGTACTATGGGGATTAGACATATAATAAAACTTACACCATTTCTATTATCTGATGGTGGCATATCCCCTAGAGGAAAAGAAAGTTGGACAATATATTTTAGAAACAGTGATTTAGCGGTAATCAAGGAATTCAGAAAAACGTTATTTGGATGCATCAAAAAATTGGGAGCTATCCAAAAAAGAAAAGATGTAACATATATGGTGAAAGTACATTCAAAAGAACTCGGAGAAGAACTTTTAAAATTTTCACCATCTTACAGAACAAGTAATTGTAAGAGACACCCAAAGTGCCCTGCTCTACATGGCAAAAGAGGTTCATGTAAGATTTGTACACATGAAAAACAAAAAAGAGAGAATTACCCATCTTCACATTTACCGAAGTTAGTTTTTAAGGACAAAGAAATAGCTACATATTTCCTTAAAATTTATATGACTTGCGATGGTGGGATTTCAGTAACTTCAAGTAAAACAAAATACCCCTTTCTAATAAGAAAGCTTTTCATAGCAGTAACACACCAAAACTTAAGAAATGATTTGACCAGACTTCTAAAAAATCTTGGGTTTGATCCAAAAGTCTACCCAGATCAAATAAGGCTGACAGGGATTTCAGATATAGCAAAGTTCAAGAAAGAGATAAAATTTATTAAATATAGCAAAATAGGAAAGGATTCAAAAAAACTTTGCGGGTATGAAAAAAACTTCATATTAGAAAAGGTTTTAGAATCTTACAAAAAACCAAAGGACTTAATAAATTTTCTTGTTGAAAAATCTGGCTAAATTGCTTCCTTCTTCCGGGCTTAAACCGGATTAGATACCCGGGTAGTCCTAGCCGTAAACAATACCCACTAGACATTGGGAATCTTACGTGGGTTTCCAGTGTCGGAGGGAAACCGTTAAGTGGGTCGCCTGGGGAGTACGGTCGCAAGGCTGAAACTTAAGGGAATTGGCGGGGGAGCACACAAGGGGTGGAGGCTGCGGTTCAATTCGACTCAACGCGGGGAACCTCACCAGGGGCGACAGCAGAATGAAGGTCAGGCTGAAGGTCTTACCAGACAAGCTGAGAAGTAGTGCATGGCCGTCGTCAGTTCGTGCTGTGAAGTGTCGACTTAAGTGTCGTAACGAACAAGACCCATGCCCCATGTTGCTAACCAATTCAGTTGGTGCACTCATGGGGGACCGCTGGCGATAAGCCCGAGGAAGGTGTGGTCGACGGCAGGTCCGTATGCCCTGAATCCCCTGGGTTACACGCGGCCTACAATGGATGGGACAATGGGATGCGATACCGAAAGGTAAAGCCAACCCCTAAACCCATTCTCAGTCCGGATCGAGGGCTGCAACTCGCCCTCGTGAAGCCGAAATCCCTAGTAGTCGCTGGTTAGCAAGTGCGAAAGTCGCCGTAAAAAGCGATTTTCGGGCCTAAACTCCAGCGGCGAATACGTTCCTGCTCCTTGCACACACTGCCCGTCAAGCCATCCGAGTGGAGTTTTGGCGAGGTTTTCCCTTCGGGGGAGATCGAACCACAGCTTTGCAAGGAGGGCTAACCCCGATAATAATTTAAATAATAAAAACCAATTATTATTGGGGGCCTAAAGTCGTAAAGTGGTGAGATGGGCAACTTGACCCTTAAGGGGATGATATGAGTATGTGTGTCATGTGGTTCTCTGGCCTTATCCAAGGTGATGGATATCTTGACGACAGACATATCGAGTTATACAATTCATCTGAAGACATTCTGCGAAAGGCAGTTGCTTTCCTGAAAAAACAAGTGGAGAAAAAAAGAATCCATGTAGACATCTATTCAGAAACGACTAATGAAGAGTTGAAAAATAAATGGGCGAGAATTTTCAACCTTCCTGAACAAAATATAAAAATAAAGAAAAGCACAAGCCCTTGGAAATACAGAAAAGAAAAAATAAGACTTAGAGTGGGTTCTAAAAAACTTGCTCAAGAAATTAAAAAGCGCTTAAAGAAACCGGACATAAATTTCATAAAGGGAATTTTTGACGCAGAGGCCTCTGTTGATATAAAGGGATACATAGAGTTTAAACAGGTGGATAAGAAAAACGGCCGCGAAATAGTCTTCAGGACGTCCAATCTGTTGAAGAAATACGGCATAAAATCCACTGAACCCAAGACCAAAAGGGATAACATCAATAACAAAACAGATTGGTACTTCTATGTCAAGGATATTTCACTTTTTAAAAAACTTGTAAATTTCACAGATTCTGAAAAAAGAAGAAAACTTGAAATCCTTCTCAAAGTCAACAAAAATAGAAGTTTTAAATTCTTTTCGCCTTCAAAGGGTCAGAGCCTATGGGAAATCATGGAATATACCCATATGCCTTATCATAAGATAAGGGCCATTACACGCTCCCATCTCACTGCTCGATAAACAAGGTAACCGTACGGGAACGTGCGGTTGGATCACCTCCTTATATATTTTCAGAACAATCTCCTACCAACATCGTTTGGGCCGATAGATCAGCGGTAATTTCGGACGAAGCAGGCGTAACCTGCTTCAATCGCTACAGATCGCTGCCCTTGCAAGAAACCAATAAATAGAACCCTGAACATACATTTAATATGTCATATAAAAACAAAGGGGTTCAAAAAAAGTACCAAAAAGACTGGTACCAGAGAAAAAAGGCTGGCCTTCCAACAAGGACGACACCAACTCGTACACCCGAAGAAAGACGAAAAAGACAACTCGAAATTAAAAGGAAATGGAACAAAATAACTAGAAAAAAAGTAAAAGAGTTTGTGAATAAAGAAATAGGAAATAGGTGTCTTTTTTGTGGATACGAGAAGAGGCTGATATGTCACAGAAAAGATGGAAGCAGCCATGAAAAACTTAGCAGTTTGGGTTTAAGAGCCTTGAAAACTGAAATTAAAATAGACAAGTATATTAGAGTCTGTTTTAAATGCCACAAGGCTATTCACTGGTGCATGGATAATTTAGGAATGAGCTGGAAAGATATCGAAAAATATATGGTTTCCAAGTGAGGCAGAGGCCGTGGGTTCGAAGGTGCCTTCGGTGTTGGCCCGGGGGCAGCAGGAATTCCCACTCGGTCCATAAAGAACGAAGGAAGCAGATGAAATCTGCTTCAAGTTAAAAAGCATTTAAATAAATAAATACAATATAATGTTGCACAGCTATCCAAGGCTGTTCAGAGTCGTATCTTGCTTGGTGACAGCAGGCGAGTATGCAGTCGGAGGGTGGCGTACGCGAGTATGTCTATCTTTTTCTCTGAACAAGCTGTCAGTATCATGCTCAACCAGAATAAACAATGTATTGATGACGCTCGTTATCTTATAACGGGCTGATTTGAGAGGGACAATGATTGTTTTGGACGGTCATCCGAAAGGACGCGAGTCCTTAGTGACGAGGTGAACACCAAAAGAGTTCCTTAATGATAACATAGGCGAGTTGTCCTGACTAGAAGGATCTGCTACGTTGCATGGTGGATGGTTTGGCTCGGATACCGAAGAGGGACGTGGCAAGCTGCGATATGCCCGGGGTACTGCCAGCGTGCGAAGCATGCTGATACGCCCGTAAGGCGCAAGCAGCCCTTGAACCCGGGATTTCCTAATGGGACTTCCTGACTTCGGTCGTTCCGATATGGAACGGTGACGCCCTGAATTGAAACATCTTAGTAGGGGCAGGAAAAGAAAGCAATTGCGATTCCCTTAGTAGAGGCGATTGAAAAGGGAAAAGGACAAACCGAACCTTCTGGTGAGAGCCAGAGGGGATGTGGGGTTTGGACTCGCGCTCAGCCTAACTTCCCAGTCCGAAGTGATCTGGAAAGATTCGCGATAAAGGGTTATAGCCCCGTAGGAGAACGGAAGAAGGTTGATAGCGGGCCTCCAGAGTACCAATGGTTGAATATCCATTGGGAAGGTGGGAGCCAGTAACTCCCAATCCTAAATATAATTCGAGTCCGATAGCGCACTAGATCGTCTGAGGTAGGCAGGCCTACCTCCTTCGAAGTGAATACGGTGACGGAAAAGTGAAAAGTATCCTTAACCGGAGATGAAAAGAGCCTAAAACCATGTAACTATAGGTAGGCATTGCTCTTGCTTGCAGGAGTGGTGTCGCCCGTTTTGAAACACGCGGCAAGGAGTTTATCTCTGTGGCGAGGCTAACGCAAGGAAGCCTAAGCGAAAGC
>JABAOH010005290.1_pt3 | contig 35987 bp, 30 predicted proteins | sample 7062181 | NCBI WGS metagenome assembly JABAOH01 (sample SAMN14538630, study PRJNA623070) | marine sediment metagenome | biome: marine biome [ENVO:00000428]; feature: marine pelagic biome [ENVO:01000023]; material: deep marine sediment [ENVO:00002113]; isolation source: pool of 5 deep marine... | reverse complement strand
TGGAGAAATTTACGGAGACACAAAGGATTTTCATTCATCAACATCTCTGGACTTTCCATCGGGATTGCCTGCTGTATCCTCATTTTCCTCTATATCAATGATGAATTGAGCTATGACAAATATCATGCAAATGCAGACCGAATCTACAGGCCAATCGCTTACAGCACAATCGGAGGCGAAACCCGCGTTTTCGCCCGCATGCCATCGGCCATCGCGCCGGGATTAGAGGACGCCATGCCAGAGATCGAGGCCTCTACCAGGCTCTTCCAATTCGGCGTGCTTAGCTTTAGACATGGCGACAAGAACTATGAAATTCCAGAATTTTATGCAGCGGATCCGAGTTTCTTTACTCTCTTTTCCCATGAATTTATTGTCGGTGATCCTAAGACGGCCCTCCTGAATCCTCTGACTTTGGTGCTCAGTGAAGATACAGCGCTTCAAATTTTTGGCAGTGTCGATGTTATCGGAAAATCTATATCAGTTCCTTTCCAACAAAGAAACCAAGATCTACAAGTGACTGGAGTTGTCAAGAATGTCCCCCGGAATTCTCATTTCCGCTTCAATATAATCCTGTCGATTAATACCTTCAGACAAAGGGATGATAATCAACCAGCCGGCCCTGATTTCTTAAACGATCCCATCTATTTTAATCCTTTCTCTTATCTTCTCCTTTCTGAGAGCGCGGATGTTGCGGAAGTGGAAGAAAAAATTGCGGCTGTCGTGGAGGAAAAATGGGGGGAGCTCTACAAACAGGAAGGAATCAAAAGGAGATATCCGCTCCAGGCATTGACAGATATCCATCTCAAATCAAATTTTGAGGCGGAGATAGCCCAGCAGGGGGACATCCAATATGTCTACATCTTCACGGTTATTGCCTTAATGGTCCTGTTTATAGCCTGCTTTAACTTTATCAACCTCTCAACAGCCAAATCAGTTAAGCGAGCCAAAGAGGTCGGGCTGAGAAAAATGTTTGGTGCGCACAGGCATCAACTCATTAAGCAGTTTCTCAATGAATCGAGTCTTCTAGCCATCTTGGCGGCATTAATCGGGATCCTGCTCATAGCTCTCTCTCTTCCAGCCTTCAATGCACTATCGGGAAAAGAGTTTACCCTGGAAAATCTAGTCAGTGCGCCATCGATTGTCGCACTTCTCATCATCATAATCATAACAGGTGTTATTGCAGGTAGTTTTCCGGCCTTTGTACTTTCGACTTTTCAGCCACTGACAACTCTCAGAGGAAAATTGGGACCTGCCAAACAGAGTGGAACCTTCCGGAAGATTCTGGTTGTTTTTCAATTTTCCATTTCCATATTCATGATTTTAGGATTTATTGTCATTCTGCAGCAACTCGATTATATCAAAAATATAGATCTGGGATTCAACCGGGATCATCTCGTTGTCATTCGAGGCGGAGGACAGACAAATGACGCTCTCAGAGATAATATTTTGAAGGATTCCAATGTCACTTCCGTTTCTCTTCCTATCACCGTCCCAGGGGAGTTTGCCGGCGACCGGTCCTACTATCTGCCTGGGAAGGATCCGGCTTCATCGGTGAGAGCGTCTTTTTTCGGCGTAGATTACGATTTCATCAAAACGTTCGGCATGGAAGTCCTCTGGGGGAGGGATTTTTCAAGGGAGTATTCGACGGATGTTGACGATGCGGTAATCCTGAATGAAACATTTGCTCGCCAGCTCGGACTGGGCTCAGATATCATAGGAAAACAGATTATCGATGTGTCCAATCGTGAATATCGGCCGACCGTCATCGGCGTAATCAAAGATTTTCACCATAAAAGCTTAAAACTCAGGATAAATCCTACGATACTTTCCATTAATCCACAAGCATTCGCCTTTATTGCAGCCCGAATTACTCCGCATAACGTCTCCTCTACCCTGAGCCGCTTGGAGACTATTTGCAAAGAGCAATTCCCGGACCGCGAATTTAACTATTATTTTGTGGATGATAATTACCGGCAGCGATATCCGGAAGAAGACAAACTGCAGGATATCTATCTCACATTCGGATTTTTAGCCATATTTGTCGCCTGTTTAGGACTATACGGGCTGGCCTCTTTTTCAACAGAGCAGCGAGCCAAAGAAATTGGAATCCGTAAGGTTCTTGGCGCCACTGTACCCAATATCACTTTCACTCTATCCAAGGATTTCCTAAAACTGGTCTTATTCGCAAACATCATTGCCTGGCCGATAGGATTCTACGTGATGAATAATTGGCTGAACAATTTTGCCTACCGAATCGGAATAGAATGGTGGGTGTTTTTGGCCGCCGGGTTGATCGCTCAAATTATTGCCCTGACGACAGTCAGTCACCAAGCGCTCAAATCGGCCTTAACCAACCCAGCAGAGACTCTGCAGTATGAGTAAACTCGTAGTGTGAACCTCTTCTACACGTAACGCAGATTGACAAGCTAACAAATCTAAAAACATCCTAATAACTCAATCGCTGCTTCCTGATAAATTTCTTGACCACCTCTAACTCTTTATCCTTGCCCTTTCGATAGTCATCGATCTTCCTGGTAACTTTAATATCGGGCCTGACACCTCGATCCGGATTGTCGCCAGGCAGCTCATAGATCGCCAGTGGAATTATTGCCTGCAACTTCGTATTCGGCAAAGTCATGTTGACCGGATCACTGCAAAATTTCACTCTGCCTCTGGTTTCCTGCCCCACCAGAATCCCCATCTTGTTGCCTTGGAAAATCGCCGCTGTCACCACTCCCGCTGAAAATGTTCTTTCTGAAATCAAACAAAAAACCTGGCCCTTGAATCGCCCCGAATTTTTGTGTGGGGTTTGCATTGCTTTTTTTCGTACCGTTAAGTATTCACCATTTTTTGCCTTATGTATTAACTCTCCGGCCTTGTCCGCATACCCGCTCTTTCGCATCGTATCGCTCACCTTAAAGATAAATTCCTTGGTAATCAAATACGGCTCATCGACCAGACAATCCAGCAGATAATATCCCCAGTATCCGCTCCCTCCGGGATTTTCTCGCAGATCTATGACTAAATACTCGGCTTCCTTATGCTTCTTAAAAAACTCATCAATAAAGGTATCGTAATCCGCTCTTTCCCCATAACTGAAATTCGGAATGTCCAGCACCGGTATCTTTTTCCCATCAACCTCTATTAAATACTCTCGATACTGGGTATTGCTCTCGAACGCTAGGGGCATGTATTCCCCGAGGCTCATCCCTTGCACTTCGACCGTCTGAACCTGATCATTCAATTTATACTTAACTTCCCAGGGTGGATTTTTCTTAAAGTAAATCCCAAGCAATATCGAAAAAGTCTGCCCGAATAGGAAATCCCTGGCCTGCTTGAGAGAAGAGTTGGCTAATATGCTGCTTTTGGCCCGGTATGTTTCTATTGCAACTTGGTCGATTTCCAGAATTTGACTGTATAAGGGCAAGGGATCATCTCTCCACTTTTCCACTACGAACACTTTATCGTCGATCACCTTGAGTGAAAAAGGAAATGCCGGTTCCGTACCCTCGAATTGTTGGAATGGCGGGTTTATACCCGTATGCCCGTCCTGAATCGCTGCCGCTAATTCCTCCAGATAAAAAAAACAATCGACAATTGGTATGGTGTCTTCATTTAATCCCTGAATTCGCTGCTTGATCTCTTCGGCTTTCTGCTTGAACTCTGCTCCTGAGATCAATCGCCACGGATCCGCATGCACCTGGCTGATATAGCTGACATAAGTGTCAATATCCTCGATCAATTTTTCTCTTGCCACCTCTTTGCCGCTTCCTGTTGCCGGTAGGAATATTAATAAACCTATCAGGGTGCCCAATATATGCTTTTTCATAATCTTGACCTCCTTTCTACAGCCTATTAGCTTTCTGCTTCTTTAAAATCGTTTGGATTGGTCATCATCCATCAGATCCATGATATATATTCTTCATCCCACCACTTAAAAGGAGAAAAGGCGTTCTCATTCATAACGGAGCGATTTGACCGGATCTGCACGGGCGGCTTTGATGGTTTGGAAGCTGACGGTAACGAGCGTGATCACCAGGATGAGGAGAGCGGATAGCACAAAATTTGTCCAGCTCAAGCTGACGCGATAAGGGAAATTCTGCAGCCAGCGAAACATCAACCACCAGGAAATGGGCCAAGCGCAGAGAATTGCGAGCAGCACAACGCGCACATAGTCGCGGCAAAGCAGGGTCAAGATCCCGGACACGGAAGAGCCCAAGATCTTACGTATCCCGATCTCCTTGGTTCGTTTTTCGATAGAAAAAGATGTCAATCCCAGTAGACCCAAGCAGGCGATGCAAACAGCAAAAAACGTGAAGTATCGCAGGGCGGTTCCCAGATTTTCGACATCGGTATAAAGGCGGTTGAACTCCTCATCCAAGAAATTATAGGCAAAAGGCCGATTCGAGGCAGACTTTCTCCAGGCTGTTTTCAGAAATTCCAAGGTTGCAGGTATATTCTCAGGTTGGATTCTTACAAAGATGTGATTTACGTTGGGATTCAGGAATACAATCAGGGGGCCGATCACGGCCATCGATACGGCCTCCAGATGGAAGTCCTGCATGACACCTATGATGCGGCCTTGATATTCAGGGCCGATATGAAGCACTTCGTCCAGCGCGGATTCCACACCCAATAGCTTTTCAAAGCTTTGGTTGACTAGCAGGTTGCCCTTTTCCGCGCCAAATTCCTGGTTAAAACTTCGGCCCTTGAGCATTTTTATTTTCAAAGTCTCGATGAAACCATATTCGACCGAGGTCAGATTGATAGGAATGTCTTCATCAATCCTCTTGCCTTTGTATACAACGTTTTTGACTTGGGTAGCAAAATCTGTGGGATGGGTGAAGCTGGCTGTCACAGATACGATGCGAGGATTCTGTTTGACAATATCTTTGAAACTTTGAAAAATCTGGCTGTTCTCCTGATTGGCTATACCCAGCGGGAAGGAGACCACATGTTCCTGATCAAATCCCAGGTCTTTGTTTTTGATAAACCCGATCTGCTGGAAAATGATGCTGGATACAATAATCAGAACAAGAGATATGCTCATCTGCACAAACACCAAGATCTTTCGTAAAACCGAGCCTTTGTATCTTGAAGGCTGACCTCCCTGGAGTACCTTAACCGGCTGGAAGGAGGAGAGCACGAGGGCAGGATAACTGCCGGAAGTAAGCCCTACTATTACAGTCACCCCAATCACGAAGAGAAAAATCCAGACATTGGTAAAGTTGGACATCGAAAAGGACTCGCCGGTTATCTTATTGAAGACGGGCAGAAAAAGCTGGATAAGAGGTGCTGTTATCAAAAGTGCCGCAAAGGCGAGGAAGATGGCTTCAGCAAGAAACTGACGCACCAGATGTTTGCGTGTGGCTCCCACTACTTTGCGAAGCCCGATCTCTTTGGCCCGGTATTCGGAGCGAGCGGTCGTCAGGTTCATGAAGTTGAAGCAGGCCATGAATAGGATCAGAATGCCTACCAAGGAGAATATGAGAAGATATTGTATGCGTCCCTTTGCGTCCGGGTTCGCGATATTCGTGAAAAGATAGAGCCGGGTCAAAGGCTGCAGGAAGAGCTCGATGTTTGTATCCTCATCGTATTTTTTTACATTACCGGCGATCTTCTCTTCAAAAGCCTGAATATCCACCTGATCTCCCAGAAGAAGATAGGTTAGCGCCATGCTGAATCCCCACTTCCGGATGTCCCAGCCTAGCCTCTCGACCATCTCGAAGGGGACGAGCATCCCGAACTGGAGATGAGAATTATCAGGGACATCTTCCATCACCCCAGTCACGGTCAGATCGAAACGGTTGTCCAGGTTGAGAACCTTTCCAAGAGGGTCTTCATTCCCGAAATATTTAACGGCCGCACTTTCTGTGACTACGACCGAAAACGGCTCATCCAGCGCCTTTGCACTATCCCCGACAATCATCGGGAACGTGAATATGCGGAGGAAATCGGGATCAACAGTGAGTATGTCGTCCGCGTAATGAACCTCATCCTGATAGCGAAGAACTCGTTCACCCGTCCAGGCTACTCTTGCCGCGGACCTTATTTCGGGAAAATTCTCCTTGAGAGCGGTGCATAAAGGCCCCGGTGTCCGGTTGTTCAGCCGTACCTGATCCGGGAAATGTCTTTTTTCCGCCACCCGGTAGATACGGCCGGCATGTTCGTGAAAGCGGTCATGGCTGATCTCGTGCCACACCCAGAAAGCGATAATAAGGAAAGCCGTCATCCCCAGCGCAAGCCCGGAAATGTTGATGAGGGAGTAGATCTTTTGTTTTCTCAGATTGCGGAAGGCGATAATGAGATAACTCTTAAACATCACGAAACTCCAGTTGGTATATCTAAATTGCTGCCTTTCGATTTCTGTAAAACTTCTGCATTTTCATTTTGGCAAACACCGAATTTCCGCAAAAAATCAAATAGAAATACTTTAATAGCAAATAATATGCCAAATTCATCTTCTTGGAGTTTTCGAAAACTATGAAACATTCAATGTATCATTTATTAACAGTAAGTGTCCGTATGCGTTCATTTCAATTAATAAATTCATTATTCTTTTGTCGCCCAGTTTCATTTCCATTGTTGATCGCAGGAAGTGTGCGATATTCCATTTAGCAATATTTGAACCGGTAGCTCATCCGGATTTATTTTTTATTCAAGATACTGGGGGATACAATCGAGTAAAGTGCTTTTTCAGGCAGAGTCTCGCCACAAGGAGAACCAGATGGCTAATATCTCAGCCAGGCAAAAGGGGAATAAATGTCGCCGATGAATTCTTTGACGATAGCGGGAGCAACACTCCTGGATACAGGAGTGACACTTTGAATCACAATCCCGGTCTTATGGTCCAGAAAGATAGCCGCATAGTTGTCACACCCTTCTTCCCGGCCGACATGAAAGATAGCTTCACCTTGGGGTGAGTTGAATCTCCCCCAGCCAAGAGCCCAGGACAGGTTGATGGCTTCTTGAATCTTTGGGTTCGTGCCCTGAGGGGCATGTAAGCTTTTAGATGTTATCATGATTCGGGGTTTGAGCATCGTTTGGTGGGTACCAGACTTTAGACCTTTTTCATTCATTACAGCTAAAAGAAACTTTGCATAATCGGCTGTGTTTGTCAGGAGCGAGGCGGCGCTATTTGCTACGCTCTTTGTTCTTATAATCTTTCGGCGCAGACCGGTACGCAGGTCGACAACAAAATTGCCGTCAAAACGCCTTTCCCAGAGAAAAGCGGATTGAGTCATGCCCAAAGGCAAGAAGACTTTTTCCTTGGCGAGCTGATTCAGGTTCTTCCCTGTCATATTTTCCAGGATGAACTGAAGAAGACAATATCCCTCCCCAGAATATTTAAACCTTTCTCCAGGAGTAAATTCAAAGTCAAGACGTCTCCGTCTCCAATTAGGAAATCCGCTGGTGTGACTCAGCAATATCTTAGCCGTCAGCAATTTATATCGTTCATCGCTCTTGAGGTCTTTGTAATCAGGGTATTCATACAGAGGGCGTTCCAGATATTGATACAAGGGCTTGTCCAATTCAAGCACTCCTTCATCCACAAGCTTCATCACCAGGTAGGCAAAAACAGGCTTGCTCAGGGAGGCGGTACGGAAGACCGTCTGCTCATCAACTGGCTTCTTGGTTTTTCTATCGACGATCCCCATTGACTGCTGGAAAACGACTCGAGAGCCCTGAACAACCGCTACAGACAAAGCCGTAGTTCCTGGCTTTTCCAAGATTTGGCGGAGAAAACTCTCTGCCCAGCCTGATTCTCGCCATTCTCCGGCCATGGTCTGCCATTTATCAGTTTGAGGATTAATCGCGCCTAATTTCTCCACGCTGAATGGAACAGGAGATATGAAAACACCTAAGATACCAAAAAGGAATAGCAACCTCCAAAGATAAGGTGATTTCATTTGCGCCTCCACTTATGAAACTGCCTAGACATAATAGTCAAAGAATCCTCTGACTTTAATATAGCAAAAACATTTCCTTAAGAAAAAGAAAAGGCTGCCTGCCGTTTGCTAGAAGGAGCCGTTAAAGGGATAAAACACAGAAAAAATCAGTGACTAGAGGACCTGCTCCAATCCAGAATAAAGGCCACTAAAAATTACTTTCTGCGCTATATTCCTCGCTTAGCTCTCAAATCTAAACAATAAGGTGTTTGACACTCCCGCTGTTAATAAATATGCTACTCTTCCAAAGGAGGAGCAGGAAAAATGAAAATAAAAATATTGTCCACAATTATTTGTATTCTTGTGATTTCTTCGTTTCCCTTTGGAAAAACATACGCTCAAGAGTTCCAGATAGAAAAAATTTCTGACAAAGTATTTCTAGCATCTATTCCTGTGCTCGGAAAACAGATAGTTGTTCAAACAGAGAAGGGGCTGGTGGTTTTCGACAGCTTCTGGTCGGAAACAACGGCCAAGGAAATTAAAAAAGAAATCACAAAAGCTTTAAACCGGGATGATTTTTCTTATGTGCTTAACATGGTTGATCGGCTCGACTATTTTGGAGGGAACGCTGCCTATAAAGAGGCTGTAATTATTGGCCACGACAGTTTCTTGGAAAGGTACAAAGGCAAAGAAAAAGAGGTTGAAGCGGAAATACAGGAGTTGATTGAAACGTGGCGGTGGAAGGAAGGAGCCGCACGGGAAAAGCTTCAAAGCCTAGAAAAAGGTTCGGAAAAAGCAATAAGAGAACAAAAATGGATGAATGCTTGTAAAAGGAGAGTTGACGAACTTGAATCTGGTTATTCTTTAGTCCTGCCCACCATATTTTATAACGACAGGATGACCCTGAGTCTTGGAGATATCACAATGCAACTGATCTGGTTTGGAAAAGCGGGGAGTCGAATCGGTATGACCGTGGCGGTCATACCCGAGGAAAATCTCGCCATAGTCACCAGTTTTATTTTAAATCCGCTTCATCTTGCTCCTTATCCTTTCTGGGACTATAAAGTTTTGGATGTTCCGCGTTGGATTGCAGTGCTGGAAGAGATACTCGAGGGAGAAGAAGCTGTTGAAAAGATCGTTTGCAGTGATATTAGTGCGGTATTGTCAAGAGAACGGGCTCATAGTCATCTTGAATATATCAGGAGACTTTGGAATAGTGTAAAAACTGCTGAAGAAGCCGGTAAGAATATCAATGAGATCCAGGATCAATTGTCGCTTGAAAAAGATTTTGCTTTTGTAAAAGACATGGAGGTTTATAAAGAACGTGGAGATGATTGGCTAAGGCCTCAGCATCGAGGTCATGTAAGGCTTTTCTTCCTCTTGCATAAGAATCTGGCATCTGAAATCATCAAGAAGGGTGGAATCCAATCACTGCAGGCTTCTTTGGCAAATATCCGGAAACTCCGTGATACGAAGGGGGATGTTTATTTTGATGAGGCATCTTTAAACGGGATTGGATACTATCTGATGAATTCGGGGAAGATTCACGAGGCCATTGAAGTTTTCAAGTTAAACGTTGAAGTTTTTCCAAAATCGTTCAATGCTTATGATAGCCTGGGTGAGGCTTACATGAAAAACGGGGATAAGGAAAACGCGATTCTAAACTACAGAAAGTCACTCGAGCTCAACCCGGACAACAATAACGCCAGAGAAATGCTGAAAAGGTTCGAGAAGAAATAATTCGGCTAATTTGGTCAACAATTAACTCAATTTGACTCTTTCTGTTTTTCTTGCTATTCTTTTGCCACCTACCTAAGGGGTTAATAGTGGCTGTCATATGCGCCAAATGCGATACTGAGAATCCTTCCGACTCCAAGTACTGCAAGGAGTGCGCCACCCCTCTTCCACCATCCAAGGAAATCTCTGTTCCCACCGAGACTCTGGAAACACCCAAGGAAGAACTCTTCACAGGTTCCACCTTTGCGGAAAGATATCAGATCATCGAAGAGCTTGGTAAAGGCGGTATGGGCAAAGTCTATAAAGTACATGATACAGAAATCAAGGAAAAAGTAGCCCTGAAACTCCTTAAACCAGAAATTGCCTCTGATGAAAAAACCATTGACCGATTCAGGAATGAGATAAAGCTGGCCCGCAAGATTGCCCATAAGAATGTTGGCCGGATGTTCGATCTTGGCAAGGGAGAAGGAACCTATTTCATCACCATGGAATATGTTCCTGGTCAGGATTTAAAAGGCCTAATCAGACAGACAGGCAAACTGGCCATAGAAACAACCCTATCCATTGCCAAACAGATATGTGAAGGATTACAAGAAGCTCACAAGCTCGGAGTGGTTCACCGAGACTTGAAGCCCAGCAACATCATGATCGATAAAGACGGAAATGTGCGGATCATGGATTTTGGGATAGCCCGTTCCCTAAAAGCCAAGGGCATAACAGGGGCAGGAGTGATGATCGGCACGCCTGAGTACATGAGTCCTGAGCAGGCAGAAGCCAAAGACGTTGACCCTCGCTCTGATATCTATTCTCTGGGAGTCGTCCTGTACGAGATGGTCACCGGACAGTTACCCTTCGAGGGAGATACTCCCTTAAGCATTGCCATGAAGCACAAGAGCGAGGATTTCACAGCTCCAAAGCTTCTGAATTCCCAGATTCCTGATGCTTTAAATACTTTGATCCTCAAATGCCTAGAAAAGGCAAAATCGAATAGATATCAAACTATTGAGGAAGTGGCTAAAGATATAAGCGGGATTGAGAAAAAAATTCCTCTGGCACAAAGAGTTGTACCAAAAAAGAAGCCTATCACATCCAAGGAAATAACAGTAAAATTCAGACTGAAAAAAGCCTTCATCTCAGCTTTCATCATAATCGTTTTATTAGCCATTGCAGCCTATTTCATCCTCCGTCCTGGTCGCGTAGATACAGATATTAAAATCGGAACAACAAAACAGATTACCTATGAACCAGGATTGGAAATAGATCCCCATATCTCTCCGGATGGAAAGATGGTGGCCTTTGTCACAGGCTTCTCGGGCAAAACACGCCTTGTCGTGCGCCAGGTCTCTGGAGGGAATCCTATCGAAATTGCTCGGGATTTTCCTGGCAATCAACGCTGGCCGCAGTGGTCACCTGACGGGACCCAACTCGCTTTTTATTCTGAAGGGGCAATCTATGTCGTGCCAGCTTTCGGAGGAATCCCCAAACGAATTATCAGCGGCACTTTAAATGCCTCGACATACAGCCCAGCTTGGTCTCCAGATGGAAAAAAGATTGCCTATGTGCAAAACAAAGCTATTCATATTTTCCATTTGGAAACTAAAAAGCTAGAAAAAATAGCAGATGTGAAGGAAGCCCATTGTTTGAGATGGTCTCCAGATGGGTCACAGATCGCTTATGTTTCCGGAAATATTGCTTTTTTATTCAGTTCAATGGAGGTTTCCGGAGTACGAATTCCATTTATCGGAAACAAAGCCCCGAGCTCGATTCATATTCTCTCGTTATCAAAAGGCAGCACTGTTCAAGTGACATATGATGATAGTTTGAATACCAGCCCTGTTTGGTATCCTGATGGAAAACAGCTTTTATTCGTATCTAACAGGGAAGGAGCTCGAGATATTTATATGGTTCATCTTGCTTCCTCGGGCAAACCATCCGGCTCACCGATCAGGTTAACAACAGGATTGGATGCTCACACTATCGGCATCTCTCATGATGGTCAAAAACTTGTCTGTTCGGTTTTCAATTACACAGCTAATCTGTGGTCAATACAAATCCCGGAAGAGGGTCTGCTTTCAGTTTCAAAGGCAATCCAAATCACTAAGGGGAATCAAATAGTGGAATCCGGGGAGCTTTCCCCCGACGGACAATGGTTGGCTTATGACTCAGACCTTACCGGCAACTCAGATATTTATAAAATTTCGGCAGCAGGAGGGAATCCCATTCAGCTCACTTCACATCCAAGTGATGACTTTGCAGCATTCTGGTCTCCAGACGGAGAGAAGATCGTCTTCCATTCTTTCAGACAGGGAAACCGGGATATATTCTGCATGAATAAAGACGGGGGATCAGTTCAACAGTTGACAGATGATCCATCTCACGACTTTGGGCCGGCTTTTTCACCAGATGGTTCAAAAATAATCTTTATGTCTGATAGAACCGGTCGCTATGAGGTGTATGTTATGTCCAAGGATGATACAGGTTGGGGAGAACCGGAACAGATAACATCCGATGGAGGAATCTTTCCCAGATGGTCTCCGGTTGGCAATTTCATTGCTTACGTTTCAGAGCATAGCTTGAAAGTCCTATCGTACAACGATAGGAAAACCAAGATACTGGTTAGAAATCAAGCTGTATTAGGTATCCCTGCCTGGTCTCCGAACGGAAAAACAATCTATTATCAATCTCAGGATAAACAAGGAATTGGCAGCATATGGTCTGTGCCTGTGACCGGTGGACAACCAGAGCTCAAGATTATTGGTGATGATCAGTATTTGAAACTGGGGCTGATAAACTTACGCGCCGATGCCCAGCGTTTTTATTTCTCGATTCGTATAAGCGAGAGCAACGTGTGGGTCATGGATCTTCTATCACGAGAATAATTAAATTAAAAACCTTTTCCCACTATTCCTCGATAATTTGGTATCTCTCGGCAAAGGTTGAACCTGTGGTTAATTCCTCTTTGGCAGCTTCGAGAGTCTCGGTTGCTGCAGAGATTTCCTCGGGCACAGAAAAAGGTGCTGCACAATTGCTGCAAAAATGTGCAGTATCAGGATTGTCTGTTTGACACTTGGGGCATTTGATAGCCATTGCTAACCCTCTCAGCTAAGTTGGCAAAAGAATATCAATTAATTATGGAAGTGTCAAATTCGTTCTAAAGGTCATTGCGAGCTAAAAGAGGCAGTTTAACTATCTAACATCAGTCATTGCGAGCGAAGCGAAGCAATCTGATAAGAAAAAAAGGTGGGATTGCCGCGTCGCTATGCTCCTCGCAATGACAATTAATCGTAAGAGATTGCTTCGCTTCGCTCGCAATGACAGTATTATGGCGCTCACAATGACAATTAATTTGAGGAGGTTTTTTCGACCTTTAGGGCCCGCAATGACACCTATTTTTCTATTTTTCTTTATTTTTCCAGTTCCAGAGGTTTGAAAGGCTTGAATAAAGAGAAGCCTGATTCTTCCAGTAATTTCTTAAAGTTTTCGACATCAGTCTTGTAGAACTCATTGAACTTTTTCAGGAAGGCATCGGCCTTGACCTTGACTTTAGCATACTTCACTTTGGCTGCCTGGCTGATGGGTTCATTTCCGGCTCTCGTTATCATCGACACGGCTCGCCTAACCTGCCTACTCAGGCCGGCGGAACGGTCAGCGATCCCCTGCTTGGGTGGCGTGGGGTTCAAGGTTTCGGACAGCTCTTTCAATTTAGCTTCCAGGTCCTTGGCGGCTTTCATCAACTCTTTACTCTTTGGAGTGCGGTTAGCTCGAGCTGTTTCCACGACAGTTTTCACGGCTTTCTTGGTTTCCTCCAGCTGTTTCCCGGCATCTGTGATGGCAGTGGATAACTGTTGCGCCTTTTTTCCCATCTCATAATTGGCTTTAAGGACATCCAGGTCCACCTCTAAACGGGGGTCGCTTTTAACGGTGACGGATTGACTGACTTCCTGGTCATCATATTTGATCTTTACCGTGTACTCTCCAGGCAGGACTGCTAAGCCGCCTCTCATCCCAAAACGTCTAAACTCTCTTGCCTCATCCCTTTGAGGATCCTGTTCTCTTAAATTCCAGTAGACCCGGTTTATTCCCTTGTTCTCGGTCCCCTCCAAGGTGTTCACTGTATTTCCTTCACTGTCCTCCACAGTTATTTTGACCCGTGAGGAGGTGGGTCGTGCCATCCCTGGACGACCGAACTGAGCCATGCCCCCCATCTGTCTCATCCTTTCCATCATCCTCTGTCGTCTTTCGTCTCTTTGCTCAGACTCAGCCTCTTTGGCTTTGCGTTCACTGGGAATGAGATGATAGGTTATGCAAGCTCCCATAGCCTTGTTCTCGCCCGTAAAAGCAGTATCACCGGGACTCAGGTAAGAACTTAACCGCCCTTGCTGGTACTGGAAGGCATCCTGAATTTCAAAGAGATGGAGCTTCTTTTTAAACAGGTCTTCTGAGATCTCCCGAAGCGGTGAAATGTCATCAATGATATAGATCGACCGGCCATGGGTACCGATGATCAGGTCGTTTTCGCGGGGATGTACTGATAGATCGCGCACCGCAACCGTTGGCACCCCGTGCGTCCATTTCATCCAATTTTTTCCACCGTTGAAGCTGACATAGAGCCCGAATTCTGTACCCAGGAAGAGCAGGTTTTTATTGACTGTGTCTTCCTCGATCACATGCACAAAGCCGTCTAATTCAGGAGTGGCCAAGCTCTCCCAGGTTTTCCCGAAATCATGGGTAACATAGACATAAGTCGTCCAGTTGGAGCGCCGATGATCGTCAAAAACCACGTAGGCTGTTGCGGCCTCAAATTTCGAGGCTTCCACATGAGGAACCCAGGTTGCCGGAGGAACTTTTCCCTTTTTCCCGCTGGTCAGCTCTTCGGAGACCAGCTGCCAGGTCTGACCGCCATCCTTGGTCAACTGTACATTGCCATCATCTGTCCCGACCCAGATCACCCCTTCCTTCAGGGGACTGGGAGCAATGCAGAGAATGGTTGTATGATTCTCAGCGTTGGTTACATCCAGAGTCAAACCTCCGCTTTCTGCCTGCTTCTGCTTTTCAGGGTCATTTGTGGTCAGGTCCGGACTTATGATTTCCCAGGTTCGCCCTTTATCCGGGCTGCGGTGGACAAATTGGCTCCCGAGATATATCGTAGCTGGCTTGAAGGGATCAACGGCAAAACCAGCATTCCAGTGATACCTGTGCTTGACATCGGATTCGGTGGGCACAATACCCCGGCTGGTTCCAGTGGAGGTATCAAAATAATAAAGGTTTCCGCCCTGGGACATGCCGTAACCCGCTCCTTGCTTTTCTGGGTCTGGTTCAGTATCAAACCCGTCGCCTCCGCCCACGATCTTCCATAGATAACTGTAGATGGCCCTTTCTTTCAGCACGTAGGCTGGTCCCATCCAGGAACCATTATCCTGGAGGCCTCCGTAGACATTATAAGGAATGTCCATATCGAAGCTCACGTGGTAGAACTGACCTATGGGGAGATTTGTTACGAAGCGCCAGCTCTGGCCCCGGTTATAACTGATCACCACGCCTCCGTCATTACCGACCACCATCATCTCTCCGTTGGGATGAATCCACATGGCGTGGTAGTCGGAATGAGACTGGCCGAATGTCGTCAGATTCCTGAACGTTTTTCCCCCATCTTCACTGATCATCATCCGGCCATGGAGCATGTAGACAATATTCTCGTTCACTGGATTGACCCAGATCCGGTGATAATAAAAAGGGCGGTTGCCGACATCGGAATGATCGTTGACCATCTGCCAGTTGAACCCGCCATCACTCGAACGCAGGAGAACGCTCTTCTTGGCCTCTACCAGCGCATAAACGATCTCTGGCTTGTTCGTAGAAAAAGCGATTCCCATACGACCCAGTTCTCCCTTGGGCAGACCATTCTTATCGGTCAATTTCTGCCATTCCTCTCCACCGTTAGTGGTCATATAAAGACCGCTTCCCGGACCGCCGGATTTAAAAAACCAGGGCCAGCGGCGATGCTCCCACATGCCGGCGATGATCTTGTTCGGATTCCCGGGATCCATAGCCATATCGGCTGCACCGGTTTTCTCACCCACGAAGAGGATTTTCTTCCAGGTCTTCCCTCCGTCGACTGTCTTGAAAACACCGCGCTCAGGATTTTCTCCCCAGGTTGTTCCTAGAGCGGCCACGTAGGCAGTATCTGGCTCATCCGGGTGCAGAAGGATCTTGCTGACCTTCTCTGTTTTTTCCAGACCGAGAAATTTCCAGGTCTTCCCTCCGTCTATAGTAAGATAGACACCCCGACCTACTCCCACACTGTTTCGCGGAGTCGCCTCGCCCGTACCTACCCACACAATATTGGGGTTGGACTGATTGATGGCGATGGCGCCGATCGAGGCCACAGGCTGGTCATCAAAAATGGCTTTCCAGGTGAGACCTCCGTCCACAGATTTCCAGAGCCCGCCGGTGGCTGCTCCTACATAGATGATGTTGGGATTGGAGACTACCACATCAAGGCCTCCGATCCGTCCGCTCATGTTGGCCGGGCCGATACTCCTGGCTTTTAAGCCAGCCAGCAGCTTTGGATCGATCTTGGCGAATGCAAACTGGCCGATCACAAAGAGAACTACCAAGAAAAAAATGAATGCTCTAACCCTGAGATTTTTCATTTCACTCCTCCTTAATCCTTCTGGGAGCCAGCTCCCTATTTGATAATTTATATAAAATCCGAGACTAAATATAAAGTTAAAAAAAAATCATGCAAGGAACCTGGGGATTTTGTGAGCTCTTCCTCTCATTTTCTGAAGCATTATAGACTATTTCTCGGATTTTTTATAACTGAACCTGAAGACAAGCAGGAGGCACGAAATCATATCGCTCAAAATCTTTTTAAATTTTTATATTCGTATATATTTTGACGTTCTCTATTTATATTTTCTTCCTTAGAATCGAAATAGAAATGAAATTTTTCCAAGACGCCTACACTCAGTGTAGGTCATAGCTCAAATCTTGCCAGATACTAAGAGGCAAATTCTTCTTAGAAGGCTTGTTTTGCCCCAAGAAATGCAGGTTTAAGCGGTAAATTTAGGAGCAAAAAGAAGGTTATTTATTTTATATCAATGAGTTAGTTTGGCCCGACCCCAAAGTAACAACTCGAACCGACTCCCGTTGATCAATTTGACTCTTTTCTCATTAATTGCTATTCTTTGGCCACCTAATCAGAGGGAACTATGGGGATGAAATGCCCGAAATGCCACTTTGAAAACCCTTCAGACCTTGCTTATTGCGGACGCTGCGGGACTCGACTGGTTGCCAGGAAGGACGCCCCTCTCTCTCCCACCTTGACAATGGAAAAACCCCTAAAAACACTCGCTCAAGGCACCCTGCTCGCTGACCGGTTTGAGGTTCTCGAAGAGATCGGCAGCGGCGGAATGGGAACAGTCTACCGGGTACTGGACAAAAAAATCAACGAGGAAGTGGCGCTTAAGCTCCTAAAACCCGAGGTGGCTGAGAAAGAAAAGACCATCGAGCGTTTCAAGAACGAGCTGAAGCTAGCCCGCCGCATCACCCATAAAACCGTCTGCCGGATGCATGACATTCATGAGGACGCCGGGAACATTTTCATCACTATGGAATACGTTCCAGGTGAAGACCTGAAGAGCCTGATCCAGCGTACCGGCTCCCTCTCTACGGAAAAGACCGTTACCGTGGCCCAACAGGTCGGCGAGGGACTGTCCGAAGCCCACCGTCTGGGCGTCATCCACCGGGACCTCAAGCCGCAAAACATCATGATCGATTCACAGGGCAGCGCTAAAATTATGGATTTTGGGATCGCGCGCCAGCTCAGCGGGCCGGAACTGACCGCCGAGGGAGTAATGATCGGCACGCCACACTATATTTCCCCCGAACAAACGGAAGGTGCAACCGTCGATCAGCGCACCGATATTTACGCCATGGGCGCGATTCTATACGAGATGGTCACTGGCCGGCCGCCGTTCGAGGGCGATAACGGTCTCAGCGTGGCCCTTAAACATAAAACCGAGGTTCCAAAGCCTCCTCGGGATTCCAATGCCCGGATTCCAGAAGAGCTCGACCGTCTAATCTTGAAATGCCTGTCCAAAAAGAAGGAACAGCGCTACCAGAGCGCCGAGGAACTGCTGGCTGGATTGAGCCGCTTAGGAGAAGGAGTCACCGGAGAAACACCGGTCACGGCAGAAAAAAAGACAGCGACAATGACCACGGAGGACCGGGAATGTATCGAATCCATCGCCGTACTGCCCTTTAAAGACATGAGCCCTCAGCGCGATCAAGACTACTTCTGTGAGGGTCTGGCCGAGGAATTGATCAACGCCTTGACCCAGGTCAAAGGACTTAAAGTCCCTGCCCGGACCTCTTCGTTTTCTTTCAAAGGGAAAGAGGAGGATATCCGTGAGATCGGGAGACAATTGAATGTGGGGTCTGTTCTCGAGGGAAGCGTGCAGAAGGCAGGAGACCGTCTCCGTGTCACGGCTCAGCTCATCTGTGTTTCGGACGGCTACCACCTATGGTCAGAGCGATTCGACCGGAAGATCGAAGACATTTTCGCCGTGCAGGACGAAATCTCTTTGGCGGTAGTCAATAAATTGAAAGTCGAGCTTCTAGCAGGAGAGAAGGAAAAGCTCACCAAGCGGCACACGCAAGACAAGAAAGCTTACCAGCTCTATCTCAAGGGACGCTACCACTGGAACAGGCGGTCTCCGCGGGACATGGTCATGGCCGTTGATCTCTTCCAGCGGGCCATTAACAAAGACACGGCCTACGCCCTTCCCTATGTGGGCATTGCCGATGTTTTCAACATGCTGGCTGAATTCGGCTTCATTCCTCCGCAAGAAGCGTACCTGAAGTCCAAAAGCCTGCTTCAGAAAGCTCTGGAGATCGACGATTCGCTCAGCGAGGTTTATTCCGCTTTAGCCCTCATCATTTATTGTTATGAATGGGACCTGCCCGGTGCGGAGCGCCATGCGCTTCGGGCCATTGAACTCAACCCCCAGAGCTGGTATGCCCACGCAGTTTACGGGGAAATCCTAGGGACATGGGGAAGGAATAGAGAGGCGCTCGAGGAAGCAAGAATGGAAGTGGAAGCAGACCCTCTATCCTCGATGGCCCAGGCCTTTTACGGCATCATCCTGTCAGTCATGGGACGCGTGGAGGAAGGCCGCGAACAAATTCTGAGGGCCATAGCGATGGAACCGGACCAGGCGATGTTTCATCTCTGGTTGGGCATAGTTTATCTGACAAAGCCGGCTTCGCTAGAGAAGGCCATTGAATATTTACAAAAAGCTGCTGATGTCGGCGTGACCTTAGCCTATGGATACCTTGGAATGGCCCAGGCCCTGGTTGGACAGAAAGAAGAGGCTTTGAAATGCCTGGCGAAGCTGGAACAGGTCGAGAAAGAGAGATTCCTGCCCCTTCCCTTGAAATTGCTGCTTTATCTAAAGCCTGGCTTGCGGCATTTTCGCTCCTTCAAAAGGAAATACTGTCCGGCTTTCCTGAAAGCCTTTATCTACTGCGGACTGAAAAGGCAGGGAGAAGCCTTGGCTCAGCTCGAAAAGGCGAGCCGAAACAGAGACTATCTTCTGCCGGTAGTCCTCAGGGTGACGGCAGAACTGATTGACTTTCCGTGGATGAGGAAGGTCACGTCCTCGCCCAGATTTCAGGCTCTCAGGGCGAAAATCAAAACCTCATAAAGAATAAAAAAATAACCGCCAACTAGCTTTCGGGCTCAATAGTGACCTTATCCCCATAGCTGACTGAGGTGCTCGTTGGCGGTTTTTTATACAATTCATCGAACTTAAACTTTAATTTGTCTTTTTGTTCTTGAGGTATTTCTGGATGCTGAAGACAAAGCTCTACCACTTTTTCGGCAATGGAAGGGCTGAAGACTAAAGCCGTATTGGCAAAACTCAGCAGCAAGCCCGGGGATAAATTATGGTCGACTTCACCGAGAAGTTCGCGCGTCAATTCTGCGGCTTCGTTAAACTCTTTAATCTCTTTCAATTGCTGCAGTAACATTATCCTACAAGGAAGGCTGACAGTGGCTTGGGGAACCTTGGCTTTCAATTCCCGGAAATGCCCCACAGCCAGGTCCATCTTATTACGTTTTATCTCACCCTCTATAAACCTGATGAAATATTCGGCCGCTTCTTCTTCCCTTCCCATTTTGACTCCCATGCTCCATAAGCCCTCTATGACTCCCCGTTCCACAGAATTTTTTCTGGCGGCCTCAAGGAGGAGGGTGTAGCCTCCCTCTAAATCGCCATCACTTTCTTTCGTCAGGGCTTTATCGAGCACTTTGAATCCTTCGCTCAAAGTATCAATCTGGGCCTCAATCTTGGGATGAATATGCTTTTCTTCTACCTGGAAATGCTTCATGCCCAGAGCCACCAAAACACCAAAGGCAAAACCCCAAACATGAACCCAATGGGCCACCCCACCGCCACCTTCAGCATTGAGCGAGTCCATAATCTGGGCATTGAAAAATTCTAAGGCGACCCATAACGGCAGCATCAACCAGGCTGGGGCTTTGAAAGTTCCCCGGATAAGGAAGAAGAAGAAAAAATAGAAAAAGGTGATTTTGACCTTCCAGTATCTGACCAGAAAAGCCCCCATGATGCCAGCAATGGCCCCCGAAGCCCCGATCAATGGTCCGCTAAAATGGGGATAGTGCAGAGCAAACATGAAGCCGGAACTGATTCCCATTGTCAAGTAAAAGGCGGCATAGATCGGTCTTCCCCAGATATCTTCGATGAAAGGACCGGTCAAATACAGAAGGAGCAGGTTCCCCAGCAAATGAAGCAAACCACCATGAATAAACATGTAGGTCAGGAGAGCGAGGAAAGATTTTTCGGCAGGAATGAATCCGTATTTTCTATAAGGAGTATCATTCATGGCTGTCATCAAGTTTTGAGACAGCTCATCTAATTTCGCCTGTTCTTCTTCTTGACGAGGGCGGTATTCATCAGCTTCCTGGTATCGATAGATGTCAAGGCTTCTCTCGATTTGCGAGTATTGATTCCCGAAAAGCAGTTTCTTGGTTTCAGTATCAAGCTCCAGGTAGGGATGGTCGAAATAGTACCTAATGAGCTCCTTTCCTATCTCTTCGACCTCAACTAATTTTTTGTTGACTTGCCCCGAAATGAATAAATGTACGACGATGCAGATGGCCATGATGATGAAGGTTATCCATGGCAATCTGCGAACAGTGTCGCTTTCATGACCGACGGGGATGATCATTTTGATTTCTTCCTATTTATCTTTGCTTAAATCCCTATTTCACTTTCATTTAAAGCAAATTGAACTATTCTTTAGCAAAGGACTTTACCGAATCGATGTAATAAATAATGAATTAATTCTACGGACCTGTAAATCGCCCTCTGGAATGATTTTTGGGGTGATATTTTACCCTGGTTCCGTAACCCGAAAGGAGGACGCTATCTCATCAAAAGTGGTGATAAGAGTGAAATTCCATCTTTAGAGGCCTCTTTAAGGGGTCAGGTCTTGACTTTCAACACTTCCAATTACAGGGACAAGAGTGAAGGATTACCCGCTCATCATGTTACCTTAATTACGAGTGTAGGATTGGATCTTTCACATTCTCTTTTTTGCATTGACCTCTTAAAGACAGGTAGCTCTTAGAGGGCCTATTTTGCCCCCAAAAAGGCAAGTTTAAACCGTAATTTGAGGAGAAAAAAGGAGGTTATTTATTATAAACAAACAGGTTAGCTTGGCCCGACCCCAAATTTTTATCCAAATTTTTATTCATAGCGAAGGGCATCGATCGGGTTGGAAGTGGCAGCCTTCCAGGTCCGGGACATCACGGCCAAAGCGGCGGTCATTAAGGTCAGCATAAAGGCAGAGGCATAAACTCCGAAGTTCAAAGGAGTGATGAACAGCAGCCCGGTCATGAGGACCTGGCGCCAGCCGAAATAAACCAGGATGAGAGCGATGCCGTTGGCGATGAGCACCAGAAGCAGGTATTCCTTGATGATGTTCCAGGTGATCCTGGGGGTGGAGGCACCCAGGACTTTCCGGATCCCGATTTCCTTGGTCTTTCTCTCCAACATGAAAGAAACCAGCCCCAGAAGCCCCAGGCAGGAGAAGAGGATGGCAACCAGCCCGATCAGGTTGAAAAATCCCCCCATTTTTTTTACGAGGCCGAACAGGTCGTCAAAGTAACCTTCAAGTGTCATACAGGTAAAGGGAAGATCGGGAACAAAGGACTGCCATTTCTCATTAAGCAGGGAGCTGACATCTTCGAATCGGGATCTCGAATCATACTTGACCAGAAGAAAATTCAGGTTTTCCGACTCTACACAGAGTACTGCCGGAGGAATTTTGAAACCGATATCTGCGAATAGAAAATCCCTTGCTACTCCGATTATTGTGCCTTGCCTGTCTCCGACAATAATGGATTTGCCGATAGGATTATCCCAGGGAAGCTTCTGAGCAGCGGTTTCGTTGATAACAAAATTCCTGCTGTCGCCGCGCGCCTTTTGATGGCTTCGACCTCTTATGATCTCCATCTGGAAGGTTTCAATAAATTCATAGTCGACACCATAGGCCTCCATTTTAACTGCATCTTCTTCGCTGGCTTCAGTTGGTCTGACAGATTTCGGGGAAGACCAGACAAGAGGCAGTTCGGCGGAGGCGGAAACGGAGACGATCTCTGGATGCCTGCTGATCTCTTCTTTCAAGAGCTCGAGTTGAGGCCGCGCTTCTGGGGCGAGACGGACATAGGCTACCTGCTCCCAGTTGTATCCGAAATCGGAATTCATGATCTCATCTGTCTGAGTTTTCATGATTCCAGCAAAAGCGATAAAGAGCACCGAAACTGCAAACTGGAAAACAATCATGACTTTGCTGCCTCGTCGTTTTTTCCGGCCGCTCTGAGCACTTCCTTTCAAAGCCTGCACAGGCCGGAAAGCTGAGAGATAAAAGGCCGGATAGATCCCGGAGAGGGTTCCGGTTATCACCACTGCCACCAGAAGATATTTCCACAGGAAAGGATAGTTCCAGATCGAGTTGGCCTGGACTGATGAGGTGTCCAAGAGGGCAAAGGTTCCCAGGTAGGAGGCTAAAATCGGATTGATGAGTTCATAGATCACGACAGCCAGGGGGAGAGCCAGAAAAGCAAGGAGGAGAGATTCCCCGAGAAACTGCTTGATCAGATGTATCCGACGGGCCCCGATGACTTTTCGGATCCCGATTTCCCTCACCCGGTGCATGTACCGCGACGTGGAAAGGTTGATGAAGTTGATGGAGACAATGACGAGCAAGAGTACTCCCAAGAAAAGGATGATGTAAACGCCGGCTGGATGGCTCGTGGCCATGAATGTTTGGATATGGGAGGCCTTGAGACGGAAATCCAGGAAGGAGAAAAGATACATTCGTTTCAGGGATTCCCTGGATTCAGGTAAATATTTATCAATAAAAGCAGGAAATTTCTCTTCCAGCTGCTTTCTGTCAGCTCCATCTTCCAACAGTAAAAAAGCCCCCTGGGTGTTTTTTTCCCAACCATCCAGGTCTAGCAAGCCATCTGCCGTTTCCATGGAAATGAGGACATCGAACCGTAAGGAAGAGGTCCGCGGGATGTTTTCCAGGACTCCAGTGACTTTGAGATCCTTCTCTCTTCCGAGGGTCAGAACCTGACCGATAGGATCTTCATCGCCGAAATATTTGGTGGCCGCAGTCTCACTTAGCACGATGGCATTCGGTTCGGAGAGAGCTGATTCTGGATAGCCTGCCTTCATGGGAAATGAGAATATGGTCAAGAATTCTGGATCCACGAAGAGAACGCCTCCTTGAAAAAAGCTGTTGTCCCGACACTTTATTGTCACTCGACCCGCCGGATAGACTCGGACAGCGGCTTCGATTTCGGGAAATTCCTTCTCCAGGGCAGGAATGAGCGGGGCAGGGCAAAAAGCGGTGTGTATCTCCTCTTTCTTATTCTCGCTCAGGAGAACCTGAATGACGCCGTAGATCCTATCGCCTTTCTTGTGAAATAGGTCAGCGTTGGTTTTAACGCCCGCAACCAGGGCGAAGATTGCGAAACCAGCCATGCCGAAAGCCAGACCGATAAGGTTCACAGCGGAATAAAACTTTTGTTTCTTTAGGTTCCTCAAAGCCACGAGCAAATAATTTTTAAACTTCATCTTTTTTCCTAATTAAGGAATACAGGAGTTTAAATGTGCAAGATATGTGCCAATATTATTCCATGGGATATTCTAAGGTTTATAAAACACTACATGTGCATTTCCGAACAGTCTATATCCATATCCGAACAGTCATAAATATTTCCTATATCAACTCTCCCAGAGAAAATATTCTAGGTTTTTTTTCTATTTGCGACCTAACTGCGAGATGGTGTTAATTAAATCTGGAGATCTGGCACCTCCTTTTATATCACAAGCTAACCACAGGATGGCGTTTATTCAATGTTGAATCTGGAACTCTGTCCCTTTCTCTGGCCATAAGATTTTTTCACATTCTTCTTATCGCCTGGATGTCTGAAGAGCAAGTAGGTCTTAGATACCCCATTTCTTATTTAAAATAAATTTTCGGGCTTATGCCTTCCACCTTGTTTGAATATTTAATCGAAGGGTATCCTAAGAATAAAACAGCCTGTATCTTTTTGTTTTTTGGGATTTCCAATATCTTCTTTGCTTTTTTGTCATTTGCCAAAAAGTATTTACCCCCGTTTGATTGTCTGGAACCTATTCCCAGTGTTTTAGCATAAAGTTGAATATTATAGAGAAAGAATTGGGCACTTAATTCTGTTAACTTTATTCTTGGGTCGGCGACTAGGATTATCAGGGCTGTAGCTCCAGCAAAAATAGATTTCTTCTTGAAATTTTCTATAAATTTGACTTCTTGTTTCTCGTATTCGGGCGATAATCTTTTTCCGATCCACCGCATAAGCTTCGGTTTATAGTATAAATTGTACATTCTGTTTGCCTTTTCGAGGCATATTCTATCCACTTGTCTGATAACCTCTTCATTCTCAACAATAATAACATCGATATCATAATTGTTGGTGGGGGAATACTTCCCCATGACAGCAAGCTCCTCCAGGCTCTCTCTCGGTATCTTTTTCTTTTTGAAATGACGTTCTGAACGCCTTGCCTTTAGGAATTCTTTCAGTTGCGTGCTACTGGGCAGAATACGGCGATCAATTCTTTCTGGGGAAATATTGTTCCAACTCAGAGTCTGGTTCGGGCAGACTGCGATACATTGGGTGCAGGTCGAACATAAGGAATAGTCTATTCCTATCCCTTCCTCATTCAGCTCGATACAGTATTCGTGGCAGGTCTTTATACATAATCCACATTTATTACATTTCGCATTGTTAATAGTTATCATTCTTCAATGCTCCTATCTTACCAGCCAGATAATTCCGCCTAGTGCTCAGCGGTTGGCTTACAAATTTACAATGAGCTTGCTTCCATCCAATTCTGTAGCATAAACTGGAACTGGCTCTTCAGCGTTGCCTTTGAGAACCTGGCCACTCAAATCATACTCTGAATGGCGGCTGGCGCATCGCAGCTTCTTTTCAGGATGGACAAATTCCAACTCTTTTCCTCTGTGCGTGCATCTGTCCGAGAAGGCCAGGTAAGTCTTATTCTCAGGATGGATAAGAATTATCTTTATATCCTCTCCCTTTTCAGGGTTATGGATTGATAATTTGACCGAACCGCCTACCCTTTTCAGTTCTTCGATTTTCTCCAACTCGACCACCAGACGCCCTAGTTCCTTCCTGTAACTACCGCTAGGGGCCAAAGGAGTACTCGAGACTCCACTGAAGGCAGAGCAGCCGCTCAAACATACTCCACCCAGGCAGGTACAGGCTATGGTTGTGCCGCTAACTTTTAAAAACTCTCTCCTGCTGTATTTCATGTTTTCCTCTCCTAAATTGATGAATTATGCAAGCTATAAAGTCTATGACAGTGATTGATTTATCGCTTATAAAATTATTATTGAAAAGAACTTTTTCAATTCGATAAGTCTATGATCAGTCTATCTCCTTCAAGAAGGCTGGGATAGATCCTCAGCGATATCTCGGCCGGATTTTTCAACACAGTTCCATCCAGTGCGAACTCACTTTTCCCGCCAGCGCACCGAAAGAGCAAAGCTTCATGATCATAATTCAAAGGTTTTCCTCGATGCGTGCATCGATTAGAAGCGACAACATATTCATTCTCATCCGCTCTAGCGATGATCAGGCTATTTGGCAAATCATGATCATCGATAGTCACGGCTCCGCCAACTAGCGATAGTTCAGGGACTCTATTAAGAAAGACAATAAGCATATCTCCATCTATAATATAGGTATGGTCTGCTATCTCTGGCGCAGTGGGAAGATGGCTACAGTTGTTCGTAAGTAGACCGCTCAGGCAGGTACAGGCTATGGTTGTGCCGCTAACTTTTAAAAACTCTCTCCTGCTGTATTTCATAGTTGACTCCTTTCAGTCTGAATTTGTCTTATAAAGTCGAGATCCTCTTCAGCGCTCCTAAGCTCTTGAGATACCTCTTTTTCTCGCAATATGGCTTTTTTCATTTGTCGTAGTGATACTCACGGCAGATTTCGCAACTGCCCCAGCGATAGCATTCTGTTTTTTTGCAGGGGCAATATTCCATCTGGAGGTTGTTATAATCCATGAGGTCTAAACTCCTCGCGCCTCGAACGCTTTCGTTAGATAAATCGTTCTGCTTACGGAAACCTGTGTGGCGGAAATCTCTGACAGCGTTGACGATGATTGCGCCAGGAAAGGTGAAAAAATGCATGAGTCGGGTGTATGGCTTGACTTTGCTCGTGATTTTGAAGTCCAGTTCTCCAGGCGCGTTGTCGACATTTCCTGGACAGACATACTTTGATTCGCCGGTTATCGTTACCTCGAGCCAGGCATGATTAAAGTTGCCGCCCGGTTCCTTGACTCCATGGATGATGCTTTCTGAGAAGTCTCCTCTTCCATGGACGACCTTGGCATCGATGCTCAACTCATCATAGATCATTTTCAAGGCGAGGGCCTGCTGTATGCAGTATCCTAAGCCCCTGGCAAACGCTTTATCAGGAGATTCCCAGGAATTTCTCCTAGAGTAAGTGAATTTGCGTGCGGTCAGCTTTTGGGCATATTTGACGAGCTCCCAGCCTGATAGTCCCGATTCTTCGCATTTGCTGACTGCATCCTGAATTGTCGTTACCCCGTCAACAGTCGTTGTCTTTTCCTTGGGAAGGAGGAACAGACCGGGAATGCAGGAAAGTCCTATACAGGCCATGTAGAATAGGAAAATCCCAGAGACAACTACTAACGCTATAACAATCAGTTTCTTAGATGTCACTTTAAGTATCCCCTTCATTCTGCGCTCCTTTTTATGGATTGATACAATTTTTCCAGTATCGGGATAACCACTGACAATTCTTTCTTGCTGAGCTGGCCGACAATTTTTCCTGTGTAGGCTTCCATGGAATACATTGCCTTTTTGAATCGTGCCTTCCCTTTCTCGGTCATTACGAGAAGGTTTTCTCTCCTATCGCTGGGATTCGATGTTCGTTTAATGAGCTTTTTTTTCTCCAGAGAATCACAGACCACCATAACATTCGTCGTATCGGTCTCCAGCATAGCGGCCAGTTGTTTTTGAGAAATATTTTCCTTTATGTTCAAAGCTCGAAGCGCACCAAATTGTGGGTAGGTCAATTTGACCTTTTTCAGGTCAAGATCAAATGCCCTTCTTGAAAAGAAATATATCCTCCACACTAGCTCAATCATATGACCCATTAATGTTTCTTCAAATAACATGTTGCCTCCTTTATTCCAGACGCATCAAATTGAGATGTTCTTTCATAATTAGTATCATCATAACTTTAATAATCATAATTATAATAATTATATGTCTTATTATGCAATAGACGTGCCAATCTTTCAAATGGATCTACTGCCACCTTAAGATTACAACAGAAATAGGGCTCTGAAGATGAAAAAATCCCTAATTCCCCCTGAAAAGGACAAAATCTTTGCTTTTCTTTCTTTCGACGTCCCAGGAAACATGAATCGAATCTAAGATTATCGACCTGTATAATTTCTTGGCAGCAATTCATACAGCAGAAACCTTAAAAAATTCGGAACTTGCAGAAAATAAAATAGATAAAAGAAGAAAGGTTGCTCTGTCAAATTTTTTTACATTATTTATTTTAATTTGACATTTCTTTCGAATGTGCTTATTTTGCTAACTGCGATTTAGGAGGCTTTTCATTCTGCTGAAATAGTCGCCTGCCTGATTTTTAACGAAGGTGCGGTGAATCGGAATGGGGCCTGAATGAAGGAGGAGATGAGATTATGACAGCTGAGAACAAGATTGTTCAGGATATAAGGAAAGAGCTACAAGAAAAGGCCGATGAGAAAACTCGCCTATCCTCTCAGAGATTTTTCAAGAAAGAAGAAGAGATTAAAATGTACGGTGTGAGGACTCCTGTTTTCAGAGAAATCAATGAGAACTATTTCGCAGCCATAAAAGATAAACCCAAACAGGAAATATTCAGCTTAGGTGAGAAATTGTTGGAATCGGGCTACCTCGAAGAGCTGGGAGTCGCTTTTGACTGGGCTTTTCGCATAAGAAAAGGTTTTGAGAAAAAAGATTTCTCCCTCTTGGAATCATGGCTGAAGAAATACGTGACCAACTGGGGCGCCTGTGATAGCTTTTGCATCAGAGCGCTGGGATACTTTATATACAAATTTCCAGAATATTTTTCTGAAGTTAAGAAGTGGGCTGTGTCAAAAAACAGATGGGTCCGACGAGCCTCGGCTGTGGTTTTGATTTATTCTATCAGAAAGAAAAAACCACTCACCCCTGTTTTCGAGATCGCGGATATCCTCCTCCTGGATGAGGACGATATGGTTCAGAAGGGTTATGGCTGGATGCTGAAGGTGGCCAGCGATCAAGAGCCCAAGAGAGTCTTTGATTACGTGATGAAACATAAGAAAATAATGCCCCGGACAGCCTTGAGGTATGCTATAGAGAAATTATCTCCTGACCTGAGAAAACAGGCCATGGCCAGGGAATAGCATGTGCTAAAAATGGAAAAAGACCTCATCAAAATATTTCGTAGGCTTAAAGAAATGCTCAAGAAATTCGAAGATCCTCTGAAGCCAAAATTTGACCTGGATAGTAAGTATGATTTGTGGTCATTCAAAGACCTTGTCATAGCCGGAAGGAAAAGGAAAGAGGTCTACTTCGCAGGTTTGATCATCCAGAGCAAATACGTCGGATTTTATTACATGCCAATCTATACGGACACTTCCTTAAAGGATGTCTTTAAACCAGAATTACTGAAGTTGCTAAAGGGAAAATCTTGTTTTCATATAAAACAATTGGATGCTGGCCTGGAAAAACAGATCGAAGTGGCACTGGAAAAAGGATATGCACTGTATAAGAAGAGAGGTTGGATATGACTTCTCTGTGGCCTTCAAACGGCGGAATGAAGAATGTAATCGATTATCCAGGTAAGGGATCGGAAAAGAGGGCACGAGCATTGAATGGAGGAGAATTTCCTGCCGAAGATATTAACCCAAACAAAGTCCTGCTCTTTTACTTAAGAGGACTAGCCTGTGTTTTTTGAGTGAAAATACTGGCCTAGCCACCCAATGCCGACCAGACTCCAGGTTGAGCCGAAAATCAGCCTTCCTGCAAAATCATTCTTGAGAACGATTCCTGAGAAGCTGATTAAGGCAATCGCCAAAGATAGGATAGCTGCGCTTTGGCATAACTTTGGCGGAATTTGCCGTTTAGCCATTCGTTAACCTCAATACTTCTCTTTCTTAAGGATCAATCTTGATTTGTATAATGCTCAAGCACTTGTAAAGCAAACCTACTCGAGACTGTTGCAGGTCCGCCTCCCATTTCCATTCCAACTTCAATAGCCTCTAAAATCTGTTCTTTGGTGGCTCCTGAATCCAGGGCTTGTTTCATATGCCACTCCATACATGATTCACAGTTTTTATGTATGGATATCCCGAGCGCAATCAATTCCTTGGATTTCTTATCTAAATGGCCTTTAGAGAATGTTCTCTCCTCCATTTCAACAAAGGACTTATATACTCTGGAGTTCTCAACAAAAAACTTATGGGCTCTCTTGCGATCATAAATTATTTTCTCAATCTTTTCTTTAGCTTTGGAATCCATTTTTTTCTCCTTCATTTAAGCTGAAGTTTATATATTATGTTTCTATTTCCATTAATAAATACACAATAGATTTACTTATTTTTATTAGAAAGGCTTTCCATCCTGGTTTCCCGTACGTTTGCCACTACTCCGTTGCTACTTTTCTCTTTCAAAGATCAGTTCAAAATATTTGGAGAAATTAGCAGGAGGTAGAATCGGAGAAAATATCTGAACCAAACGCCAGCCTTCAGAGGCAAATTTTCTTACCACCTCATGGTAATCTTGGCCTCCTTCAGGGCGCCTTAAGAAAAAACCCAGCTTTATTTTAATAAATTTATATTCATACATTCTGACTCCCTTCGTATCTTGAGTTAAAGAATCTCAATACTTCAGCGTGAAGTACAGGTAAATGCCTGCCCAGTAAATCAATACTAAAATAAAAAAGACGATCAGCCTTAGGACATAAGGCTGTTTTTGAAGGAATCTTTGAAAGGCCGCGCAATAAATCCAGAATCCCATCATCATCACGATGGCTCTTTCTGTCCCTCTCGATATCCAGGCCGTGGCTTCAGAAATTACGATGGTGCCCATGATGATCACTGAGAGTATTATGATAAAGCCCTGTAAACTTTTTAAATTCTCTTTATCTGATTTTTCTTTGAAAATATCTAAATACATTACTTGCCTCCTACCGAGTTATCGAAAGATACGGCTCTCTGGAAATATCACAAAAATATTATTATCGTTTAAGACTGAAGACATGATAACCAGAGCGTCGAATTTTAAGCCCGTTTGGGGCTGACGGGTCAACTTCCTCGCCCAAATAAAAATCGAGCTCGACTCTCAGCAGCTCAGGATAGTAGAGTGCGTGCCAGAGTGTTCGAGTAGGCGCTTCCATGATATTGACAAATTCTGGTGGAATGGGGAATTCCATGGCTACGCACTGGTTCGTCTCTTTGATGAATGCTTTATCAAACTTTCCCTTGTGCTGAACAATACGTTGTCTTATTTCCCGGAAACGATTGAACCAACCGAAGCTGAATTTATCCCCCGGGAGCTGCTCCGGATCCTGGTACCTGTGGAGAAGAAAATTAGTGGTCACCAGTGGAGCGTTATGGCCATCGATAGCGTAGGCGCGGTCCATTGTTGGTGAATTTTCCCAGATAAAAGACCCTCCATGTCGATCAGCAATGATATAATGAAAGGGAGCTATGTTGTAATACAGCTTCGCCTGGCGCAGAGCCTCTTTGGCCTCTTGTACGTCTCTACAGGTGTCCAATATATAGCGGATGATCTGGATCTCGTTGAATCCTTCCTGAGGTCCGGGCGCAGGATTCATTCCGACTTCCTCTATCACGTCATTATCAGAGTGGATGGCCATGGTCAGTCCTTCGGAATTTATTCCATCCAGAGCTCCTCCCAGCAGATCAAAACTGCATACCACAAGAGAAGCATAACCAACACTAGGGTGTATCTCGATAATATAGGGCCGGGCACAGGCCGATAGTTCACCTTCTTTTGGCTTCTTGCCGTTGATGGTGCCCGTCGTGAAATCGAAGTTTCGACTGAGTACTCCGCGACTGTCTTTGGTTGTATTCGGCGGATAAAAAACTGAGCTGCATCCCGAACCAGGCAGAGTAAATCCATAGTACAAGGCTGCAAAGTTCCAGGAAACGTCTTGGAGTTCTTTTTCGAAGGCAGCGGCTACGCCGCGCATACGTTCCATGAAACTTGGATAATTCTTCCCAAAATAACGAAGTTGCGCCTCTGTTTTATCCTGATAAGGATAAGGAATTGGACAGGATTCAAAGCGTGCAGAAGCAATCTCTGCCAGTTTCTTTCCGATTTCATAGTTCGACCCGCGGAGCATGATGTATCGTACTTCCATGAAATCCGAGGGACCGCCCGCCACTATCTTTTCTGAGAATTCGAGTTCTGCGGAGAGAGAGCGGGTGTCAACATTCTGACTTTTGTCTGAAGAGCCACAAGATAAGAACAGCACGATCAACAAGACAATAACGAACAAAATGAGGAAATTTCGCATACCTGAACCTCCTTACGATAAAAAAGGTCTTCTGTTTCATCTCCTCACCCAAGGTAATTCAGTTGAATCTACTCCACAATAGGAAAAAAGTTTGTTTTTCATAAATAGCACTTTTTTCCTATCTTCAGCGGAAAGACCTACGGGCAAGAAAAGTATCGATCACGCACATTATCTCTTTTATTTTGGTAATTATTTCTCGCCCGAGGCGACAAAGATATCGATGGCCGCACTTTCATCACTGCTGTTTGATTCCGAAGAGCATTTCTCTCCCGCGCAATCCAAGCTCACCTTCTTTAGGCCTGCTTCCCTGAACCATTGCTTAACGTCTTCTCTTTTAAAGCCCATCCACCGATCGTGATGTTCTATCTTTAGAAATTGGAAATCATGTTCATCCAGGTCAGAAATGACTAGTTTGCCCCCCGATTTTAGAATTCTCGTCATCTCTTTTATGGCCAGCTGCGGATTCTTCACGTGATGCAAAAACATGTTGGCAAAAACGTAATCGACCGAATCATCTTCTACGGGCAATTTCTCGGCCTCCCCGATCCGGCAATCAATCTGGGAGGAGGAGGGAAACTTAAGCTTCAATTTATCGAGCATGGCTTTAGACTGATCTACGGCAATGACCTTTAAACCTCTTTTGATGAGCCCTTCGGTGATGAATCCTGTTCCTGCACCGACATCAGCTGCCAGCTTGCTTGGTTGAAGGCTCGCAGTTTCGAATGCTTTCTCTCGAACATTTTCACTAAAAAAGCCTTCGCGCATCGTATCCCACTGGTCAGCCACGGTCTCAAAATATTTCTTACTGTTCATTTGCTCTTCTCCTTTCCCTTCTGTTTATTGCATTTCAGCACTTTGAATCAGCAACTCGACTCTCTTCCTCGGCTGACATAGCCTGAACAAGGAGAGATAAATCTCTAATTAGCACCTCGTGCTTTCCCTGGGGAATACTGTTGAAGACCCGATCGTAATAATCGTCTGCTTCATGGTTGATAGCATTACACACAGCCTTTCCCTGCTTGGTTAAAACTACCGGAGTAAATCTCCGGTCTGAAGGACTCGGTAAGCGTTCCAGTAATCCCATATTCACCAGACTGTCGATAGTCCGACTCAGAGTGCTTTTATCCAAACCGAGCCGTTGCGCCAGTTGCCCGGTCGTCGCTTCGTCGAGTTCTTCGATTTCTAGGAGCACATGGCACTGAGCGAGAGAAACTCTACTGCAGCAGCTTTTGAGCTGGATGGACGTCAGCCGTTCAAAATTGCGTAATATTTTTCTGAAATTACGAATTTTTTTGATCTCCATTGCTTGCTCCGATTATTTAGTTTTATACTGCAACTATTGTATTATACAACTGTTATCTCGTCAAGCGATTTTTTCACTTTGGAATGAGATCTTTATGCTGGGATAATGATTGTTAAATAAGGGGTGAGCTTTCTCGGATGATTCCTAGTCAGAGAGTTCTTAAAGGGCTTATTTTGGCCCTAAAATTGCCTGTTTAAGGCCTAATTTTGAGGAAAAAAGGAGGCTATTTATTATAAATCAATAAGTTAGCTTGGCCCGAACCTCATTTTATTAATCACCTTGGGCCGACCCCACTATAGAACTTTGTTCATGATGTTGGTGAACCGGGTATTGCTGATGGGGTGGTGCGCGATCGCTTTTCTATTATACAGTATACAGAAGGTTCCGAATGGGCAGGGGCTATTTTGGGCTTCTTGGTAATTTTTCAGATTGATTATGTTTGGTTTTATCCTGAATTTCTCTTCTGCCGTTTCTCTAATTTCTTTAACATTCTTTATTGAGTAAGGACATTGATCTGCTCTGATAATCGTTAAACCTTTCCCATATCGACTCATTCTCTCTTCCCAATTCCCTTTGAATTTGGGTGTGGGCGCGCTCTTATTGAATTTTTTTACGAGTAACTCAAAATCTGGAGGTGCACTATCCACAACCTCAAAGCCTTTTTTTAAAAATATTTCCTTGCCGACCATGAATGCGCTTTTACGGGTGACTACTGCCCCACCATGCATATTTTCCTTTTTGGCATCTTTCAGACATTCATCCACTAAAAGCGAAGCATAACCTTTCCCCTTGTAAGCCCGCTTAAAGCCAACAAAGAGACAGTGAATGAACATGTAACCGCTTGCTTCAACTGGTCTCCAGCAATGTTCACCCGGAATGTACTCGATCATGCCCTGAGTCCTATCCTCATCTGAATACAATGTTTTTAATCTCAAGCCTTCTGAAAAGCGGTCTTTTAACCACTCGACCTTCTCTAGGTATCCTGGTGTCTTCAGGCTCTTGTACCCGCAGACTCCGTACACAAGAACATTGTCTGCGTTAGTGTCGATTACCCTAACACCCAATTAAGATCTCTCCCCCATATCCATAATAAAAGAAAAAATCAGGGTAATGACAGCTGATGGTGGGCGAGGATGAGCTTGCCCTGGATGGGAACCTTATAAGGACAGCCACTCTCGCAGAATCCTGAACAATTCGAGCAGAGGCCAGCTTTGGCCCCGGGAATGGCGGCGTACTGAGTCATAGCATATTTTTCACGGCCTTGGGCTTCAAAATAATGATTATAGCGCATGATGGTGTTGACAGGAACGCCATGGGGACATTTGGGCTCGCAGACTCCGCAGGCATGACGGCAGTACAGCGGACCGCATCCTTCCCTGAAAGCAGCTAGCTTCTTCTTTTCCAGATTGCTCAATCTGGTGCCAGAAAGGCGGACAAACCTTTCTAAGTCATCAAAGCTTCTCATGGAACAGCACACCGTGCTGACATTAGGATTGCTCAGGACAAAGCGCACCGCCGCATCCTTTATTTCCTCTGGATTCTTTAGATCGTATTTTTCTACAAAATGGTCGGCCATTTCTGCCTGTTTCTTGAAGCGTTCCACTCCGGCAAGATAGAGCTCATGAACCTCTTTTCCTTCTTTCTGTAAAGCCTCGACTCTCGATTTTACCAAATAATAAGTCGATACGGGTTTGGTCTTCATCAAAGCTGTGCCGATATTTTTTTCCTTGCAAACCTGAAGCACTTTTTCCGAGTTATCCATCTTCAGAAAATTATAAGCCATGAGAAATACATCAAAACGGCCGTCCTCAGCCGCAGCCAGGAGAATCTTCTCCATCGTCTCATCAGGGTCCTTGAACCAGAAAGACCCATGGTGGGAAACCCCGATAAACCGCAAGCGCCCTTCTGTTTTCAACTGCTGCATGGCAGCATGGAAGCCTTCTGTCTTCAGCATTTCGATATTTGACGGCAAGTGCATCATCATACAATCGATATAATCGGTCTGGAGCTCCTCCAGGCATTTCTTAAACCTCTCCAAAAAGCCTTCCTTGGAGACGTCTTCCTTGATCTCCATTTTGGAGGTGATAAAGACCTCCTTCCGGTTGCGACTCTTAAGGACAGAACCGTACAACTTCTGGTTGGGGTAGCTTTCTGCGGTATCGATGTAGTTCACTCCTGCATCCAGCATGGCATTCATCAACCCTTCCTCACCGAGATAACCTCCGCCGATTTCTGAGACCTTCCAACCCGTACGCCCCAGGGTGCGAAAGCTCTTGACCTTTAGCGTCGGCTCTTTTTCTTTTTCTTCAGTCTTTTCCTGGCGCATCTTGGCAGGTATGGCAGCACCAAAAATGCCGATAGCTGAATCCCTTAAAAAATTCCTGCGGCTCAAACCTATTTTTTGATTCATCATGCCTCCCGTATTGAAATATAAGGCGTCATTCTCTCAATTTGATTTAGATCTTTCAACTGAAAAATGAAAATGTATCACAAAATCAACTTATAAATGGATTCGTCCACTTTCTTTCCGGTGATATTGGAGCGCAGAGTGACCGCAATAAGCAGGGTTTTTCCATCCTTGCTCCAAGCGCTGCGGGTGACCAGGGGATGGTGACCTTGCCAATCCTTCTCCACAAAATAAGTCAGGCGCTCGAGGACCTTTCCGTTCCTGTTCATGAGATAGAGGTCGGTAAAGAGGTTCTTTATTATAAAATTATTGGATTTTGTCTTGTGTCTTCTCCAGGCTCTGGTCAACCTTCTTTCATAGCCGCGGTCGAAGAGATTGGCCATGAAGGAAATGAGTTTTCCGTCAGGAGAATAAGCGGACTGCTCTTCATAA
>JABAOH010003621.1_pt4 | contig 36018 bp, 35 predicted proteins | sample 7062181 | NCBI WGS metagenome assembly JABAOH01 (sample SAMN14538630, study PRJNA623070) | marine sediment metagenome | biome: marine biome [ENVO:00000428]; feature: marine pelagic biome [ENVO:01000023]; material: deep marine sediment [ENVO:00002113]; isolation source: pool of 5 deep marine... | reverse complement strand
GGCAGCCTTATTCGGAATCGAGATCAGAATCGATTCCAGCTGGATTATTATCTTCAGCTTTGTCACCTGGGCCCTGGCTTCGCTTTACTTTCCCAATCGTTTTGGAGGTTGGCCCCCTTGGCAGTACTGGGTAATTGGGGTAGTGACCAGCTTGCTCTTTTTTGCCTCGGTCCTCGGCCATGAACTCACCCATTCCCTGGTGGCCATGAGGCAAGGCGAGGAAGTTCGGAGTATCACGCTGTTCATCCTGGGGGGAGTGGCAGAGCTTAAAGGGGAACCGGGGAGCCCGTCCAAGGAGTTCAGCATGGCCTTCGTTGGCCCTCTTTCAAGCATNNGAGGAAATCCACCCATATTGCCTCCGTGGCGGGTCAGGTAATGGCCTTCCTGTTCATCATGTCTGGCATCTTCCTGATTTTTAGTAGGGTATTCTTCAATGGCATCTGGATGATTTTCATAGGGTGGTTCATTCACAGTGCAGCGGTCAGGGGATATAAACAGGTGGTTACGAAGGATATGTTGAAGGATGTGAGGGCCAAGGACCTCATGAATCGGGAGTTTGAGACTATCTCCAGCGATCTCACCCTCCAGCAACTCATCGATGAGTATATCCTCAAAAGGCGCCAGCGAGCTTTTCTGGTATTCGACGGGGGGCAACTCCAGGGGATCATCAGCCTGGATGATGTGAAGAAGGTGCCCAAGGAGAAGTGGGCTACCACCAGTGTTGGCGAAATCATGACCCCAAAAGAGAGATTGGAGACCGCCTTTCCCGAGGATGATGGTACCAGCGTCCTCGCCAAACTGACGGCCAAAGATGTAAACCAGGTCCCCGTAGTCAAAGGGGATAGAGTCGAGGGTATGCTCTGCCGGAGCGACGTGTTGCAATTTCTTCAGCTGCGGACGGAACTAGGAGTTTAGCGATAGCGTTTCATCCTCATGGGTTTTCCCTCAAGGGCCGGTTCTTCCCTGAATTCCCTCCGCTGACGCTTCCCCGAAAAGGAGAAATTTCAAGGGGTTATAACCGCTCTCCCTTAGAGGCCTTCCTTGACAATGCGCCCATTGATCATTATTCTTTACCTGGAGCGGAGGGCCTTTCCCCTTCCTTATCTCTTTTTGGTACCCCTTCAATATCCGCTGAAAAAATGGCGGGGGCGAGGTGGGGTTTAGGGGAGACCCCCTTTCGGCCCTGAGCCCGCGACGAGACTCTGGAGGAAAATTATTCGATGGAAAATCAAATGGCGGTCCTGGAAGAGAGCAAACCTTGGGGTGGGTTCTTAGTTCTCGAGGATCGCCCGACCCATAAGGTCAAGCGGATTTGGGTCCACCCGGGACAGCGTTTGAGCTATCAGAAGCATTTCAAGCGGGCGGAACACTGGGTCATACTGGAAGGCAGGGCTATGGTTACCCTTGATGGAAAGGAGATTATTCTACGCCAGGGTGAGTCGGTTGATATTCCGCTCGAAGCTGCCCACCGAATCGAAAACATCGGCGTTACTCAACTCACCTTCATCGAGGTTCAAAGAGGGGATTACTTCGGGGAGGACGACATCGTCAGGCTGGAAGATGATTACGGCCGGGTGCCGCAGGAGTAATCCACAAGGGTTGAATCCAAGATGCTTCGGTGAGTTCTTGACTGAAGCGAGAGGGACGAAATTGGAAGAAAGGGAACTGGAGGCCTCATTAAGTGAACACATAGAACGACGGAATTATGCGGCTGCCGCATCGATAGCCCAACAGCTGGCAGAACCCCAGGAGAGGATTAAGGAGCTTCAGGAAGCAGCCATCAAGCAGTATATCACGGAATATCGAAACGCCCGGGGGGCAATTGCCCTGGTCCAAGAATTCCGTTTCGCGGATGACGAAATCGACCGACTCTTCGAGGCCATAATCGAAGAGGCAAGGGGAAGCGGGGAGAAAAGACCCTCGTGGGCCGGTAGACGCTACGATGTCAAAACCATGAAGTATCTCGACATAGAGGACTGGATCGCCCACTACGGAAGGGAGTTAAGAAGGGCGGGAAGCCACTAAAGCACGCCGAAGCCCCACCAACAGGATTGCACGTTAAACAGATCTGATCTCCTGCCGCATGAAGACCCCGTAGGAAAACCCGAAGCAGATCAGGGTTAGCGCTACCAGCGAGACAATGTAAGGCCATACCACGAGGATGCTCTGGGTCAGTGGTAGCGGGCTTTGAAAACGTGACGCGGACAATCGCTCTATGGGGCCCATCAAAATGAGCGATTTGGTGGTCTTCTGCATAGGATTCATCACGGTGGCAGTGGCATCGCTGTAAAGCCCCATGGGCGAGGACAACCTTACCCCCTCCATGATCCGGGCGTGCCGAACAACGGTCTCGGAGTCCGAACCGACCTGATTGACGGGTGCAAAGGCCTTGGCTAAGGTGGGGGGGCCGATTAAGGTGAAAATGAAGAAGAATACCCAGACAGCTATGGATGCCAGAGCCGATGTGGCGATGCTTCGGAAGACGATGGACGACAGCATGGCTATTCCCAACCAGAAGGAGACGTATATGATGCTGATGACCAGATAGATGATGATTCGCCAGACCTCTTCGATGCCCGGAACTACGCCCAATAACAGAAGTCCGAGGCCGGAGATGACCAGGACGATGGAGACGAGCATGATGGCAATGGTTGTGATGCCAGCGAGGAATTTGCCGTTGATGACCGAGTCTCGAAATATGGGTTGGGAGATCAACTTGCTCATCGTCCCGGTGCTTAATTCTCGATTGATGGAGTCGAAGCCGAGTACAATACCGATGAGGGGAAAGAGAAAAGCCACAAACCAATCAAGGGACAACCATGCTCCGCTTGTGAAGAGCATTAAAAACACAAGCTTCGGCTTGGTGATGCCCTCGAGCTCCTCCCTCAGGCTTACACCAGTCATGTAGGTGGAGATGAGGCTCACCATGGCAATGAGGGCGAAGAGGATGATAAACCGGTAGCTGCTGAAATGATCCGCCAGCTCCTTCTTGAATACGACCAGGAGACCTTTGGCATCGATTCCCTCGGAAAGGAGCTCACGGAGATTTTCAGAAAATTTACCCATAACTACACCTCATGGAAATACTTCATATAGATTTGCTCCAGGGTGTACTTTTCCTTGCCCACCCCGAGCTTCTCCTTGGCCAGATCCTCCATCGGGCCCACGGCAACGAGCTTCCCCTTGATCATGATCCCTACACGATGGGATATCCTCTGCACCTGCTCCAGGTTATGGGAGGAAATGAGCATGGTGATCTTCCTGTCGCGACTGAGGGATTGAATGAGCTCGATCATCCGTATCGCGCCGTCGGGGTCCAGGCCCAGGGTTGGCTCATCGAGGAAACAGATATTTGGATCCTTAATGAGCACTTCCGCGATGCCCAGCCGCTGACTCATTCCCCGGGAGAAGGCCCCCATTTTCTTTCCCGCCTCCTCGGAAAGCCCGACGATACTGAGGGCATCATCGATTTTACCGGAGACGATCCCGTCAGGGATTTTGTTGAGGCTCGCGACGTACTGGAGATTCTCCCGAGCGGTCATATCCGGGTAAAACCCTACATTTTCCGGCAGATACCCGACCAGCCTCTTCACCTTGAGGGGTTCCCTGGTGGGGTTGAATCCACAAACCCGAGCTTCCCCCTTTGAGGGTTCGGTGAGCCCAAGGAGCATGAGAATGGTGGTGGTCTTGCCCGCACCATTCGGTCCGAGAAAGCCGAAGATCTCACCTTCTTGGACCTGGAAGGTCAGATCTTCCACCGCGGCCTCCTGGCCGTAGTACTTGGAGAGGTCCCTTGTTTCTATCGCTGTTTGGGCGGCCATGTTTATCTCCTCCCCAACCACGTAAACAGTCCACCGAGCCCTACAATCACCCCAACGATGATGAAGATGCCTATCAATCCCCATGCCGTCGAGGCCTTCACCGTCACCCTCATCTCCATGCTCTTCTGGACCTTTTCCCCGTCGACGTTGATGCCCACGGAATAGTCTCCCACCAACGCCTCTTCGGCGGGGGTGATGGTTACCTCCACCTGTTTGAGCTCGTCCGGTTTGAGGGCCTCGATCTTCTCCGGTTCGAACTTGACTTTCCAGTTTTCAGGCTTGAGGGATACGAACTTGATGTCGTGATTGATGGCCGACCCGGAATTCTTCACGTAGACCGACATATTCGCATCCTTCCCCTTCTGGGCCTCCAGGGAGAGAATACCCGTTGGGGTACCGGCCTCCAGCTTATAGGTCCCCGTGAGAATGACTGTCAGCTTTGCCTCGGCCTTTTCATCGCCCGAACCGACCCGCACATTGACTGGGTACTCCCCCGCCTCGGCCAGCCGTTGGGGTTTGACCTCCACCGCCACGCTCTTGCTCTGATTCTTTTCAAGCCGCAGGCTGGAAATAAATTTATCCTCATAGGCAGGTTTGAAATTGATCTCCCAGTTCTCCGGTCCCTGGGAGATAAGGTTGTATACCCTGTCCTTATCCAGCTTGTTGTCCACCTCGACGGAAAACTCGAATGTGGCATCCGTTGGCCCGCGCAACACTGGGTAAGATGTGGTAATGGTAACGGGCTTCTCCTTTTCCGCTTCGGCCTTTTCGGACACCATTACGGTGATATCTTGCTTTGATGTGAACGCGCCATCTTGAGTTCGCGCTCGTACTGTGAACGCATATTTTCCCGGCTTTACATCCTTCTTTTCGGGTTCGGCAGAAAAGGTCAGGCGTTTCGTTTCCCCGTTTTCTACGTGGGCCCCCGTAACGGTGAAGCTGTATGTCTTGACTTTGGCTGTCCACCCCTTGGGCTTCGAGGTAACTTCGACGTCGATGTTCTCGTCAGCTTTTCCCTTGTTGTAGAGGATCAGGTCCATGCTGACATCTTCGCCAGGCGGTATGATGACGCCGGGAAATTCCGGGGCCATTGCAATTGCCCTCGGCGGTCTCTCATCCTTTTTGCCCTTTTCCTCTTGTGCCAGCACGGATGAAATCCCGACTAGGGAAACCACCATTGCCAGAACCAGAAGAATGAAGAAGATTTGGCCACGTTTTGACCTCTTCATGACAATTTCCCCCTTTCACGTCTCCGTTTAGTTCGTTTGGTTCTTTTCCCTCAGATCAAAGTTTAACCTCCTCCTCATTGAGCTGGGGAAGGCCGGAACTAAAGTAGATCCCCTTTCCCTGGCTCAACTCCTTGATTTTTCCCGAGGGAAAGTTCAAGAAATTTACCGTATAATTGCCCCTAAGTCAACCCTTTAAACCAGTCTCCTGAATTCTCTGGAAATTCCCTGTTGAGATATCTATTTTCCAATAAAAGTAAAGGGTTACAAGAATATATCCCATAAAATTCAGGAAACTCCTGTTTTAACGGTTTCGGTATCCCCGGAATGCCAAGAATCTATTTAGGGTTCCGTTTTCGCGTCAATCGTGAACACAAAATGATGAGCAAAGGTGGGAGCAAGAAGAAAGCCCCCACCTTTGGGATTTAATTCTCGATTTATCCCCGCCGTCAATACATCCCGCCTCCTGGAGGCATGGGCGGCATGGGGGCTTTCTTCTCCGGCTTCTCCGCTACCATAGCCTGGGTAGTTATCATCAACGATGCCACGCTGGCCGCATTTTGAAGGGCCAATCTGACCACCTTCGTGGGATCGATGATGCCCCGCTTCATCAGATCCGAATACTCCTCCTTGGCCGCATCGAATCCATAGGCACCCTTCTCCTTCTTCACGTGCTCCGTGACCACTGAGCCATCGTGACCGGCATTGTGTGCAATCTGGCGAATGGGCTCCTCCAAAGCTCGCTTCACGATGTTCACCCCCGTCTGCCTGTCACCATCCAGCTTCATCTTATCCAGAGCGGACAGACACCTCAGGAAAGCAACTCCACCCCCAGCGACAATTCCCTCCTCCACCGCTGCACGAGTGGCATTGAGGGCATCCTCCACGCGGGCCTTTTTCTCCTTCATCTCCGTCTCCGTGGCAGCACCAACATTGATCACCGCAACACCCCCAACCAACTTCGCCAGTCGCTCCTGGAGCTTCTCCCGATCATAGTCACTGGTTGTCTCATCAATCTGGACGCGAATCTGTTTTACTCGCCCCTCCAAAGCACTGCTTTCGCCCATCCCTTCAATAATGGTGGTGTTGTCCTTGTCGATACGCACCCGCTTGGCTCGGCCCAAATCCTCCATCCTCACATTCTCTAACTTAACGCCGAGATCCTCGGAGACGACTTGACCACCTGTGAGAATGGCGATGTCCTCCAACATGGCCTTGCGCCTATCGCCAAAACCTGGAGCCTTGACCGCCGCACATTTAAGGGTTCCTCGAATTTTGTTTACCACTAAGGTAGCCAAGGCCTCCCCTTCCACGTCCTCCGCAACCACGAGAAAGGGTCTACCCGCCCTGGCCACCTGCTCTAACAAGGGCAACACGTCCTTCATGTTGCTAATCTTCTTTTCGTGTAACAGGATGCAAGGATCTTCCAGCTCTGTCTCCATCTTCTCCGCATCGGTCACGAAGTAGGGCGATAGATACCCCCGATCGAACTGCATCCCTTCAACGATATCCAAGGTGGTCTCCATCGCCTTTGCTTCTTCAACGGTAATTACCCCCTCTTTTCCCACCTTGTTCATGGCCTCGGCAATGATGTTGCCAATGGTCTCATCGTTGTTGGCCGAGACGGTACCAACCTGAGCGATCTCCTGCTGATCCTTTGTTGGTTTGCTCAAATTCCTCAGCTCCGCGACCACCGTTTCAACGGCCGCGTCAATACCTCTTTTGACATCCATGGGGTTAGCACCGGCGGCCACTACCTTGTACCCCTCCCGGAACATAGCCTGCGCCAGAACGGTGGCCGTGGTTGTGCCGTCACCCGCCGTATCGCTGGTCTTGCTGGCCACCTCACGGACCATACGGGCGCCCATGTTCTCGAATTTATCCTCCAGGTCGATCTCCTTTGCCACCGTCACCCCGTCCTTGGTTACCGTTGGTGAGCCAAAGGACTTCTCCAGAATGACGTTTCGCCCCTTCGGCCCCAAGGTGACCTTTACCGCATCGGCCAAAGTGTTCAGACCATCCAGAATGGAATTGCGCGCGTCTTGATCAAATTTGAGTTCCTTGACTGCCATTTTAATCCCTCCATTTCCTTATCGTTTATTTCTCTATCACACCCAATACGTCATCTTCCCTCATGATCAAATGCTCCTCGCCCTCGATCTTCACCTCCGTCCCCGCATACTTGCCGAAGAGGATCCGGTCTCCTTTTTTCACATCAAGGGGCCTGACCTTACCATCCTCCGATACCTTGCCCTTTCCAACCGCAACCACCTTACCTTCTATTGGCTTTTCCTTGGCCGTATCAGGTATGATAATCCCTCCTTCTGTCGTTTCCTCCTCCTCAATCCGTTTGACCAAAATACGATCCTGAAGCGGTCTGATATTCATGGTCCTTTCTCCTTTCCTGACGAATTTTCTCGAGCCTCCTCAGCTCTTATCGGGAAAAACCCCCTAAACCTATTGAGATATCATGGGACAATGGAAAAATACGAATTGCATTTATGAAAGGAATCATATTTTCCAAAAATATAATCATTCCCTTAGGCCATGTCAAATCTCCTCACGCATTTTGAGATAATTTTCATACCACGGTTTTTCCAAGAGCCTCTGCTATCCAGAAAGATCTTCTCGTCACTGAATATCCGAGTATCCCCGGTCGACTGAGAAATAATAAGTGCCACCGCACGGGTTACGACGGGAATGGAAATCAGGTCTTTCCCTATGGGGGTTAGAACACAGCTTCAAGTCCCGCAATCCAGTTCCTTTCGGGAGCGGGATAGAAGTTACGAACCGTCGGAAACCCGCCAAGAACTGCAAATTCGGAATACTTTTCGTCTGTAATATTGTTCACCCCAACAAAGGCCTGAATCCATTTCCAATTATAGGAGACCCTGGCATCGATGGTGTGGTATTGTTCCAGTTTTCTAAATTGGTTGGCTTGGTCGCTGATAAGGAAACTGGAGCCGACAAAAGTATAGTTGGCTGAAAAGATGAGACCGGGGATGAGATCATGGAGTCGAAACCCCAGGTTGGCCTTGTGTCTCGGTACGGCTGGTATATCGTTGTTCTCAAAGGGATCATCCCGGAATGTTGCCTTCTCAAAGGTGTAGTTCCCAAATACGGTTACCTTCTTGAAGAGATGTGTGTTTATCCCGACCTCTACCCCCTGGTGTAAGGTCTTTGGATGGTTTTCGTTCGTGAAGGTAGCGGGGTTGAAAAAGATCTCATCCCTGATTTCCGCGCGAAACAGGGTGGCTCTCCCTTCAATCTCAGGCATGAGAAAATGCAGGGGCTCGATATCAGGAGCGAAGAAGTGTTTTATTCCCGCTTCATAGTGGCGACCCCTCTGGGGTTTAATGTCCGAATTTATCCGAATACTCCCGGCGGTGAAATCGAAGAGAACCAGTTCGTCCGTAAGGGGAAAGCGGATGCTTCGATTTGCCCGGATAAAGAGAGAGGACTTTTCGTCATAGAGGAAAGTGATGCCGGCGCTATAGGCATTTTCCCAATCCCTGACGGTATCGTCCAAGGGCGTCAGGCCAAAGAGGAGATCTTCCTGCTCGAGATCGTATTTGACGCGCTCGTGTCGAGTCCCCACCGAGAGGATGAGATTTTCTAAGAGGGAGAGTTCGTTATGTGCGTAGAACCCGTAGGAGAACTTTTGAATCTCAGAAAAGCCCGATAAGACCAGGGGAGTTCCGAAAAAGAAATCCACATCAAGGTCGGATGCATAGAAATCCACACCCGCAATGAGCGTATTTGCCTTATCACGGATTGCTCCATTCCAGGAGTATCGAGGTGTAATGCTCCAGGTTTGAAGTACCCTATCCGTTGCCGAGGTGAAACTGACGAACTCGTCTTCACTATCTCGATCCCTGTAGGAAAGATCGGATGTAATCCTTCCATATTCTCCCAGATCCCAATCCACGTTGAGATTGAGGTACTGATCGGTGGTTTCCGCTTCATCAAAAGGCTTTGTGGTAGCTCGTCGGTCAAGGGCGAGCTCGGTCTCCGAAACCTCTCCTGGAAGGCCGAAGTCATCGCGATGATGGGATCCGCTCACGGTGAAGCTGATGTATTCCGTGGGATCGAAAATGATCTTTCCACCCACGTCCCTCGTTCGGAATTCATTGTTTTTTCGATACCCATCGGTTGACTCGTAGCTGGCATAAATGGAGCCTGCGACATTCTCGTACCCACCGCTGACGGCGGCCTTTCCCTTGAAGTGTTCGTAGCTCCCAGCATTACTGCCAACCGCCGCAGTCAACTTCTCGGCTGGTGGCTTCGTGATGATATTGATTACCCCCCCCACCGCATTATCGCCATAGAGCACGCTTCCTGTTCCTCTGACGATTTCGATCCGTTGGATCTGATCCAAGGGGATTTGAGCCCAATCGACCCCGCTCAAATCGATCTCATTGATACGCCGCCCATCCACCATCACGAGGGTATTCAAGGGTCCTGTTTCTCCAAACCCTCGCATATCTACCTGGGCTGTCTTCCCGTTTCCGAGCAGATCTCTCACTACAATCCCCTCTTCGGGCCGCAGTAGATCCAACACCGTTTTTGCGTTCGAATTCTTGATGTCTTTTTCGGTGATTACGGTCACGTTGGCCGGAATTTTGCGAATCTCCTCCTCCTGGCGCGTCGCCGTAACTACCACCTCTTGGAGGACGGGGACTTCCTCTTTTTCCTCAGCTGTGGTCATATCTGGTTGGAAACCCAAAGCGAGCACCAGCAAGGTAGTCAAAAGAAAAATCACGAGTTTCCCTTTGGTTGACCTTCCTCTATTCATACCTTACGCCCTCCTTCTTTCCATGCCGGCTGCATCCTACACCCATCCCATCCGATGCCCCGACGAGATGAAACCCTGATGAAACCCTATAGAGGCGAAATATAGGAAGCTGTTGCCGAACAACCTCAATGAATGACTGAAAAAGTGAGGCGGGAAAAGGGGTTAACAACAGGAGGACAGTTTAAAGGTTGTTATGAGACGAAAAAAGCCTGACCCGTAGACATGATCAGGCTAACTCCTTTTGCCGACTCCATATTCCCACCCTTCGAGGAATCTCCATGGAGCAGTGTCATGGGCAGGTTTTCTGGCTCGTGGATCGTCCTACTTGCCACGCCTTCCCATCCTTCGAGCAATCTCAGGACAGTGGCAACTACATGTGGCTTTCGTCCCCACTCACAGCGGCGGGGCCACGACGGATTCTCACCGTCTTCCCTTAACCCAAACACTTCCCTCTTTTGAACCCCTCTATAACCCAGAAAAGTTCTTCTGTCAATATCTTTTTCTGAGATTTGCTGAAAAATGAGAAAAAGGAGCTCTGAGCGCGAATTAAGATTTTTTCGGTAACCATTTCTTAGTGAAGCGAAACGGCCGCAAATCCAATGTTTGAGACCGAAAGGCGAGTTTTGAAGTTGCGGTGAAGCGAACTTGAGAATGGTCAAAAAAATATTTCTGAGCGGCGAGGAGCGACTTTTCTAGAATTCTCTTTCTGGAGTTGAGGGACCATCGGCTCCGTGTTGTCCACGAGTTTCCGGAGATTTTCCTTGATTTTCTCTTGTAAAAATGGTTAAATGAGCCTAGCGGTGTAAGTTGTAAGGAGTTTTTCAAGGATCATAGGTAAAGATCGTATATGTACCATTGTACGTTATGGCTTTATGCTAGACCTGAAAGCCATTACAACTTACCTGAGAATTTACATCGGAAGGAGGTGAGTTGTAATGGCCAGAGGGCAGGTTAAATGGTTCAGCGAGAAGAAGGGCTACGGGTTCATTACCCGAGAAGATGGAGATGACATATTTGTCCACTTCTCCGCCATTAACAAGGAAGGATTTAAGACCCTTCACGAAGGGGATGAAGTCGAATTTGAAATCTCCCAGGGCGAAAAGGGTCTCCAAGCCACAGATGTTAAGGTAGTGGAATAAGAGAGGAGAAGCGACGTCAACAAGAGACCCCGGGGGTCAAATTTTCCCTCGGGGTCTCTTCGTTCATGAAAAGGGGGACGGGGAAATCTTCTCTTTATGCGAGATTACTCCATATGCCCCCGTTGTTGTTTACCATCCTTTTCCCCTATTCCGGTTTCATCAGGATAATGCCATCCCATCTTTTGCCGGCTTCAAACGTATCCCCTTTTTTTGAAACCAAACTGTTCTATAGCCAATAGCTTGCCGAGAAGACCTGGAGGTTTGATAGGGTAACTATCGAAAAAAAATAAGACCCCTACGTTCATCCGCGCTCGGCGTCACAGCAACTCGCTGTCTCTTTGTCTTCGGAACAAGAGGGAGACTCGCTCTCAGGGCCGCACGTGGCCTCTTTCTTGCCAGTTAGGGCAGCGCGAATCATGGCAGCGGCACACCCTACGCCGCTATCCACCGTGATCGCAGATACCGGGCAGTTGCGCTGGCAGGCCCCGCATTCCATGCATGCTTCACGGCATATTAATTGGGCCACGTTATCATCTGGTGCAAAAACACCATGCGGGCAGACAATGCTGCACATCCCGCAGTTGATACACAGCCCGGGATCGTACTGAAGTGTATTGGATCTATAGGAGCCGACCATACTATGCACCTCCCCATCCTCGAATAAAAATAAAGGTAATTACCAGCACGATGCCTAGCCCAAATGTCAACGCCATAAGAGGAGTGTAGGCAAATATCTCACGTCTGACGCCACTCCTGGAGGTAAAGGGTGTCGACCCGGTAAAGTTCAGAGCCAGGTAGGCCGTTACCGGCGGCATGGCCAGCAGAAAGGTCAACGCCCACAGGGCTCGGAGCCACAAAGCTGTATCCGGATTGCCCAGAACTATCCTTATGGCGAATGGGAGTGCAGCCAAACCGCCCAGGATGAATCCCTTCACGCTGAAGTCCGATGTAGGGAGCCGAGGGAGCAAGACGGGGAATAGGCCAGCCCCGGCCAAGATAGCGGCGACTGCACCGGCAGACGCAAGGAGGCCGCCGATGAAATAGAGCAAGACCACCGCGATCACCATCGGTAGCAGGACGTGAACCAGCTCTACGGGAATGAGAGTCAGACGGTCAGACAGGTCGAAACGCACACGGCGCATCTCCGGTGTGGCTCGTTGGCCATTGAGGTATTCAGGGAGATCGGCTGCTCTCACCGGCCCGTACTCAACGGTAAACCCTGAGCGCTTCAGGACCTCGTAGGCGGCAACTCCAGATGCGCCGAGTTGGGGGAGAATGAGGGTGCGGTGGCGGACGACGTTATAGAGAGCGGTCGTTTCAATTCGGTGTACTAACTCATCGGTGCCAAAGGTTCCCTTGCCAGCAGCACACCATACGTTGATTCCCTTGGTATCCAACACCATGATATAGCCGTCAATTCCCGTAAGCGCCGACCGAAGAGCGTCGAAGCTGAGCGTGTAATTGGCGGTGACAAAAACGGGCGAGTCCGGCGTCGGGTTGCCCAAGGAGTACAGTCCCGGCTCCACCAGATGTTGATTACGCTTATACCCCCAGCGGGCCAAGAAGTGGTCCCAGCGGTTTGCGGAGGTAATGTCGCTCGAGGTGGTTTTGATAGAAGGTTGTGTCTGGCTCGTATCGTTTCCTGCCATCTTCGTCCCTTTCAGTTTAGCATAATACCACGAATCTACCCTGTGTTTAAGGAGAGAAGTGCGGGGTTGTCTTCTTCCCCCAATACCAACGGCTACCCGGAATCAGCCAGGAAATGAGACCGGATCAGTTCGGTAAGTTCGTCCCGGACCCTTCGGAAGGTTTCGCATTTCTCCTCTCTCGAGTCCGCCGTCTCTGCCGGATCCTCAAGACCCCAGTGAAGCCTCTCTCCCTGGCCCGGAAAGACCGGGCATATATCCCTAGCATCGTCGCAGGTTGTGACGATGAAGTCGAAACCTTGCCCCAGGAATTCATCAATGGATTTCGAGCGCTGGTCTCTTATATCAATTCCCTTTTCCGCCATCATCTCAATGGCCATGGGGTGAACTTTCGAGGGGGACGTTCCCGCGCTAAAAACCTCGAACCGTTTCCCCCCGTAGTATCTGAGCAGGCCCTCCTCCATCTGGCTCCGGGAGGAATTATGGGTGCAGAGAAAGAGAACCCGTTTCCTTTTGGTTTTCATTTGTATTATCTTTCCTTTTTTCTCTTTACCCTTTTGCCCGTCACGCATTCATTTCGGGTTCGCATATTTGGGCTCCCCAGCAGGAAGCTTCACTCCAGCCGTCGACTCTCCGGTTTCGGTAAAATACCTCCTGGAAAACCAAAAAGCAACGTTGACCAGGCTGATCAGCACGGGAACTTCTACCAGCGGACCGATCACAGCCGCGAAGGCTTGCCCCGAGGCAATCCCGAAGACGGCAACGGCCACCGCGATGGCCAGCTCAAAGTTGTTCGAGGCCGCGGTGAAGGCAATGGTAGTGGTCTGGCCGTAGTTGGCCTTAATGCGCCACCCCATGTAAAAGGAAACAAGGAACATGATGACAAAATAGACGAGCAAGGGGATGGCGACGCGGACAACATCCAGCGGAATCTTCACGATGAATTCGCCCTTGAGGGAGAACATGACCAGTATTGTAAAGAGAAGGGCGATGAGGGTAATCGGGCTGATTTTCGGGACAAATTTCTGCTCATACCACTCTCGTCCTTTTGTTTTGAGGCCAATCAGCCGGGAGAGAATGCCCGCAATGAAGGGAATTCCGAGGTAGATGAAGACGCTCTCGGCAATCTGCCCAATCGTGACGTTGACCACCACCCCCTTAAGTCCGAGAAGTGGAGGGAGAATCGTGATGAAAATGTAGGCATAGATGGAAAAGAAAATCACCTGAAAGACGGAGTTAAAAGCGACCAGACCCGCACAGTATTCGGTATCTCCCCTGGCCAGGTCATTCCAGACAATGACCATGGCGATACATCGAGCCAGGCCAATCATGATGAGACCCACCATGTATTCGGGATATCCTCGCAAGAAGACAATGGCCAGAATAAACATCAGGGTTGGACCGATGATCCAGTTCTGAACCAAAGAGAGGCTGAGCACTCTGTAATTCCGAAAGACCTCTCCCATCTCCTCGTATTTCACCTTGGCTAAGGGGGGATACATCATCAAGATCAACCCGATTGCAATGGGGATGTTGGTGGTGTCTACCTGGAACTGATTCCAGAAATCGACGATGCCGGGAGATAGGTATCCCCAGCCCACACCCACAAACATGGCCAGAAAGATCCATAAAGTCAGGAAGCGGTCCAAGAAAGAGAGTTTCTTGCTAACCCGTTCTTCAGCCATCCTTTCAATCCTCCTTTGCTGTTGATTTCCCCGCAAGGGAGCGTTGCATGTGTCTTTCACGCCGCGGGAATCTTAGGTTAACGAGCCGCCCTGAATTCCATCGATGCTTTGCAACTACCCTGTTTCTTCAAGTCCCTCAACTTCTCCATGTCCTCTCGGAATTGGGAAAGATGGGACAATTCCTCCTTCAAGAGATTGAGTTGCGCCCTGTAAATCCCATTTGACGGGTCATTGAGCGAATAGTGCATCCATACGCCCCCCCGTCTGCTGCTAGTAAGGCCTGAATACTTCAGGTATGCCAGATGTCTTGACACCTTGGACTGGGGCTCTCCCAAAACGGCCATCAAATCACAAACACAGAGTTCTCCCTCCGTGAGAAGCATCACAATTCTAAGCCTCGTTTCATCAGATAAAGCGCGAAAGAATTGGACTAACTGATCCATGTTACCCTCCCGTTTTTATTCTTTAATTCGCATAAACATATATACGGCTAAACGAATCTAAATGTCAAGCCCAAAATTGAGCCTTTGGCCCTTAATTACATTAATAGTACACCTTCATACCCAGTCTGTTCAAATTTGTTGCATGAGTGACACCCAGAGTCCAGAACACTCGCTTTTGGAAACTTGACTCTTTCGTCTTCTACCTTTTTGCCCAGAAATCTTTTAAATTCGTGCAGGAGAATTTCTTCGTATTTTGTCCTTGTAGAGGTGAATGTAATTCTTCTTTCCCGCCCTCTCCACCAGCATCTCCTTCAAAAGAGATTCGGGCTTCCCTCTTTGGGGCTTCAACTCCTCGAAGATCGCTTTTAGTCCAATTCAGCCTACAAGTCTGTTTCCAACGAGAACGAGGCGATAATCCTTTTCCTCCATAAAAGCCTCACCTTTCGGAGATCCATTTCTTGATCTCCTCCACAGTGGGGATTTTCCCCGTTGAGACCACCTTTTCATCGATGGCCAATCCTGGCGTCATCATAATTCCATGGCTCATAATCTCCTTTAGGTCGCTCACCTTCGCAACGTTTGCCTCCAGGTTCAATTCCTTCAAGGCTTCCACGGCATTCTCTTCAGTTTGCTTGCACCGTGGGCAACCAGGGCCAAAAACTTTGATTTCCATTTCTCCATCCTCCTTATTGACTTGATTTATTTAAAGCTGACTCCCCGAGGCGGTGCCATTCATAGCCCCTATTTTATTGCCGCCCCATACAGCATCCCCGAAAAGGTTGCCATCAGGACGACCAACGATACGAAGACAACCGTTTTTTTCGTCCCCATCACGCTCCGGATAACCAGCATATTCGGCAGAGACAGTGCCGGTCCGGCCAGGAGGAGAGCCAATGCCGGTCCGTTGCCCATCCCGCTTCCCAGAAGGCCCTGGAGAATCGGGACCTCGGTCAGGGTCGCGAAGTACATAAATGCCCCCGCGACTGATGCGAACAGGTTCGCCTGCAGCGAGTTGCCGCCGAGCGCACGGCTCACCCATGCCGATGGAATCAACCCCTCATGTCCGGGACGGCCGAGGAGAGCCCCGGCCACGAGCACTCCGATGAACAAAAGGGGAAGGATCTGTTTGGCAAACCCCCACGTGGAGAGAAACCAGCTGCCGGCTTCGCCTTGGTCAGTACTGGTGATAATTGACAGACCAACTGCCGCCGCAGCGAACGCGAGCATCGGCTCATAGGGAAACAAAAAGGCAAGGATAACCACTGGCACAGCGGCAAGAAGCACCTTTAACGGTCTCAACCCAAACCAGAGAACGAGGATGATCGCAAAGAACCCTGAGACAACACTTGTGATAATCCACTTGGCCGAGTAGATGGCATCCCAAGTCCCACCATTCGTCCCTGGCTTCCCCCAATTGGCAAAGACGAGAACCGCGACCATGGTTGCGAAATAAAGCACGTTTTGCCAAAGCGGTCTGGTGACATCCGGTACTGGCATGGCTGCTTGTGCATTCGATTTCTCTAAATCTTCCTTGAAAAAGATAAAATGCATGAGCAGCCCGATCACCACGCTGAAAAGAACCGCTCCCACGGCCCTGGCTATCCCCAACTCAATCCCCAACACGCGGGCGGTTAGGATAATTGCAAGCACATTGATCGCCGGTCCCGAGTAGAGAAACGCTGTTGCCGGGCCGAGGCCTGCACCCATTCGGTAAATTCCGGCGAACAGGGGAAGCACCGTACACGAGCACACAGCCAATATGCTTCCTGAAACAGATGCTACCCCATAAGCCAAAACCTTATTGGCCCTTGCTCCCAAATACCCCATGACCGAAGCCTGGCTGACAAAAACAGCAATGGCACCGGCGATGAAGAGTGCCGGAACAAGACACAGGAGGACGTGTTCTTGGGCGTACCATTTTACGAGGTGCAGCGCTTCCATTATCGCATTGTCAAACCGGGCCTTTCCCAGAGGGAGATAAAAACTGACCAGAAAGACGGCTATGAGTGCTGAAAGGGCTTTCCATTCCTTTTTCAAGTCCATGGGTTATCCCTTAATAGTCAGAGTAGTGGTAATTTGGTCAAAAAGCCAAAATTGCCAAAAAAATTAAAAACCCCTCCTTTTTCTTATTTGCTCAAGGCCAATTGTGCTTCCGCGGTAGACCTGATCACCGTCTCCACGCAATCAAAGAACTTTAGAATGCATCGCATCCTCAGCCGATAAAAAATCTGGGACCCGCGTTTTTCGTTCTGCACGATGCCCGCACTCTTGAGGATAGCCAGGTGCTTGGATACCGTAGACGTATCGGCCCCGATCATTTCCGTGAGTTCACAGACACACCGCTCCTTCCTCGATAGCTCATCAACGATGAAAAGCCGCGTCGGGTGCGCCATGGCCTTGATGATTGTTGCCCGTGCTTCAAAACGGGCTTGGGTTTTTCCTTCCAAACTTGCCTCCAATAAGTTTTTTCCTATTTGGTAATATAACCAAATAACAAACAATTATCAAGGATTTTTCGCTTCGACATCCCATTGGAGGAATTCGGTTCAATCGGACATATCCCTCCCGTTTGTAAGAACTTGAAAGGCGACGTCGAGTTCATAAAGAAAAAATAGAATGGGGGAAGGATCGGTCTGACCTAACTCACCCGAATGCTCTTGTTTCGGCTAACACCTCTCTCCTCCACGGTCCGTATCGACCTCCATAGTTAACTTTTGTTTTAGGTTCCTCTGCCCTTTCATGGTATATTTCTAAGCTCCAGGCTTTTACCCAGTCTCCTCCATCCATTTTTGGGTTTATTGAGTTGAACCAGATTTTGTAAGGGAAAGGATACAAATCCCTTGACACCTCGGAAAAGAAGGCGAATCATCGTCTCAGGAGAGGGTGGTTCACAAGAAATCGGCTGGCTTCACAAAGGGTGAGCTGTGAAGGAAAAGGGTTCGTACAGCTCTGGTTGGGTCATCGTTGCGATCAGTTTCGTTACCCTCGCCCTTGCGTACGGGGTCTGGTACTCGTTTTCTGTCTTTTTTGTAGCCCTTCTAAAGGAGTTTGGCTGGAGCCGCTCTCTTGGCGCAGGCGCCTTCTCACTGTTTGTAATCGTCCACAGCCTTATCGGTCCTTTCGTGGGGGGGATGGTTGATCGTTTCGGACCGAGAAAGGTCATCCCGTTGGGGTCGTTCTTTTTGGGAGCCGGACTGGCCCTCAGTAGTTTAACCAACACGTGGTGGCACTACTATATCTTCTTTGGCGGTATCACCGCCGTGGGGGTAGGGTCCACCGGGTGGGTGGCCAATACCACAATCATTCAACGATGGTTTAAAGCCAAGAGGGGCTTGGCCATAGGTATCATATCCTCCGGCATAGGAATTGGGATTTTAATCTGTGTTCCCTCAGTTCAACATCTTATCGGCCGGGTAGGATGGCGTGCCGCTTACCGCATTATGGCAACCTTCATTCCCCTCATCGTGGCACCCATGGCGATTGCGTTTCTCAAGAACCCCCCACAAGAGACCTCGCCTCATGATACGAGGGTTTCCGGAAGAGAGATTATCCCTTCGACTCCAAGAGATCCCTTGATCGCCGATGATGAATGGGGTTCACGGTCTTGGACCATCCGACACGCCATAACCACGAAACAATTCTGGCTCCTGAGCATTTCCTTTCCCTTAGGGACTTTCGCCACGCAGTCAATTCTAGCCCACCAGGTAGCGTTTTTCGTCGATCAAGGGGTGGAAACCCTCTTTGCCTCCTACATCGTGGGGATAGTGGGGGTTTCAAGCGTGGGGGCGAAGATCTTATGGGGAACACTGTCGGATAAGATCGGAAGGGAGGTTACCTATACGGCAGGGATTGCCTGCTCGATTTGTGGAATGATATTTTTGATCCTATTCGCCGTTCACCCTTTCTCCACTTTCCCGTATTTTTACGGTGTCTTCTTCGGCATGGGATACGCTGCTGTGGCGGCACTTCCTCCCATTATTACAGCGGATTTTTTTGAAGGACGGGGTTATGGTGGTATCTTTGGAACGCTCATCCTTATCACTGGAGTGGGAGGGGCTTCCGGAGCATGGTTCGCCGGTTTCCTCCACGATCAGCTGGGAAGTTACGTTCCCGTCTTTATCATTATGATAGTCTGTGTTCTCTTTGCGTGCCTTAATATCTGGAGGTCAGCTCCGAGGAAAATCAGGAGCGTGCGGGAAAAAGGGGGAAATGCAATCAGTCAACATACGTAGGAGCTATTGATACCACTACACGTGATTAAGCCTTTTGGGACAGGTATCTTGCCTCTTCTCTCCCCCTCTCTTCATTCACAAAATAGAATAGCGTTCCGCCGGCCAAAAAGAGGAATGAAACAGATGTAATGCTGGCCCGTGAAGCGATACCGCTGCTATAACCCATAGACCTTACGAGTAGTCCAACTCCTCCCATGAGAACGGGGCCGATAACTGCAGCGAATCTGCCGAGCATGTTGTAAAAGCCGAAGTACTCAGCTGATCGTTCAACGGGAATTATCTTCGCAAAAAATGAGCGACTGAGCGCCTGAATTCCACCTTGAACGAGGCCAATGATAATAGCCAGAATATAGAATTCACTTGTGCTCTGCATGAAAGCGCCCCAGATGGAAACAAACAAGTAGACCGTGATGGCGATGAAAATGGCGCGCTTTGCGCCGATCATCCCACCAAGATAGCCAAATCCTATAGCAGCTGGGAAACCAACGAATTGAACGATGAGCAGCGCAACGATTAAATCACTGGATTTAAAGCCGATGGAGATGCCATAATCTACAGCCATACGGACGATTGTATCCACGCCATCGATATACAACCAGTAGGCCACGAGGAACAAAAATATGGTTCTCAAATGGCGGACCTCCTGAACGGTTTCCCTCAATTGAGTGAAACCTGCTTTCACCATGGCCGATCCAGTTTTTGCCGCTTCACTCGTCGGCTCTTTCACAAACACTAGGAGCGGGATCGAGAAGACTCCCCACCAGATACCCACGGAGAGGAATGAAAATCTCTCGGCTTCTCGGGCGTTTTCGAATCCAAATGTTTCCGGGCTGAGGGTCATCCATACGTTTACTGCGAGGAGAATGCCACCACCTAGATATCCAAGAGAAAAACCCAAAGCAGAGACAAAATCCAACTTCCTCTCGGGTGCAACAATGGTAATTAATGCATCATAGAAGATGTTTCCCCCTGAAAACCCGATGGATGCCAAGACATACAGCACTGCGGCCATAGGCCAATTACCCTTGGAAACCAGGTAGAGGGAGGAGGTCATTACCACACCCATGTAGGCGAAGAAGATGAGAAACTTCTTTTTCGATGTGCCCCTGTCAGCGATAGCCCCCAGGATAGGCGCCGACAAGGCAACGGCAATACTCGCAAGGGAATTCGCGAGTGCCAGTCTGGCTGTACTCACCGTGGTATCGGCCCCAATACTCCAGAATTGCTTGAAGAAAATCGGGAAGAACACGGCCATGACCGTCGTAGCAAAGGCCGAATTGGCCCAGTCATACATGCTCCAGCCGAAGATCGCTTTCTTGTCGTCAAGATCCATCGTGTGCCCGTTTCACGCGATTTTGGTGATAGACGCCCCGAATCTCGTCTTAACCTCTTCGAAAGCCTCTAATTGATAGAGCAGTATCATGCAATGGCCGATCAGGGGCTGACTAACGGGTACAAGGGTACATACATCTGGCCGCAATTAATACGTGGAGGGCCCTAAAGGGAATTCCGTTCGCGATAGAAAGAGGGTATGAGCTCGAAGAATCTCATGGGGGACTCTATGATCTCCCTCATCAGTTCAATCTGATGGTTGTGATTGTCCACCCCCAGATAATCGATCAAAGGACCTTTCAAACCGGAGAGTCCATCGATGGCACCTCGATTACAAGCGGCCTCGAGAACCCGGGTCTCCATTTCAGGACTGTGGAGAATTTCGGGTTGAGACAGGAGATGGGTCAAACATGCTAAAAACGCATAGGCGGCATCCTCCGATACAGCCCCGAAAACGATTGCATCGGCTCGTGAGGTTGTACCGATGCCTCCACCACAGCCGCATTTGCATTTATCTCCGTAGGGGATTATCCTCTCCGTCGCTTCCTTGAGAGCCCCCATTCCCAATTCGTTGCCCAAATCGCCAATCCCAATGGTCAAGCCTCCTCTTTTCTTAACCCCTTCGAAAAGCTCATCAATTCTCGCGACAAAAGGTGTGATCGAGCGTCCATCCATACGGTGATAGTGTCCTTTTTCGTTTCTTCCCGGACGCTCCACGGAAACGGCTGCCTTGGGATTCATATCGTCTAGTATTCGTCTTGCCGCTTCTTCGGCTTCATGCGGATCCTTGGTAAAGGGGAGAACGGTAACGGTATGGGGAATTGCAACACTGGCGTTAAAATCATCAAGGATCCCCAGTCCAGCTGCTTCACAGCAACCCTTGATAATCTCTAGGCATTCTTCTTCGCAAAAGACAACTGGCTTGGCTCTGAAACCCAGATCAATGGCACGGGCGATCAATGACGCCCCAACCACCCCGTCGGTTTCAGGGGTTAATCCGTTCCCCGTGGAAGCATGTTCCTCTGCAAGCTTACCAGCGTTTAGAACGTCCAAGGGCATTACGGGGAAGCCGGTCATAATGAAAACGACATCTCCCTCTCTTACCATATCGACCAACTTCTGGGCCGCTCGCATGGTCAGAGGCCCATCAGATGTACCACGGGCCGCCTGATAGAGGGGACGGATCTGCCCCAGACATCGCCAATCGATGGTGATCAATCTATCCAGATTTTCCCCAATCAGATCTGTAATACTTTTCTCAATATCTCTGTCCATTAATTCTTATCCTCACATCGAGTCTTTGGGCGTTACCATGGCTCAATTCCATCATAGTGGGTATGGCGGAGATCAGGTGATGGCAATTGCCTCTATTTCTATCATACACTCTTGAGTCGTCAGTCGGCTTACCTCAACAAGGGTGCTCGCTGGATATTTTCCCGTAAAGTACTCCGCACGAACCTCATGGATCGCTTTCAGATCTTCCATATCAGTGACATATACAGTTACCTTGACAACGTTGTCCAAGGTAGCACCCCCTCCTTCCAGGACGTGTTTGAGGTTTTCAATGCATTGTCTGGTTTGAGCTCGTATATCACCTTTTCCGACGACTTCTCCTTTGGCGTTCTTCGAAATTTGCCCAGAAACGAAAATGAGGTTCCCCGCCTTTACGCCCTGGGAAAAAATCCCGAAAGGTTTAGCCACCTCGTTACTCGAAAGAATAACTCTATCCATCTCAAATCCTCCTTCCACGATGGCGATCCCGCAATCCGTTCCTTTTCTCCCTCGCCTCCAGCTCGTATTCTCTCAATCTATCCATGCACCCGGGCGGAAAGCGGCCACGAACAAACCAATATTCCTGCGAGAAGGCCCCTGCAGTGAGAAAGGGACCATCCCCTCTAATAGACATAGGACAGTGGGACTAGATCTATCGTGGTGGCTCATATGTGCATAAGCCCGTTCATATTCCAACCTAATCTCCTTCTTGTCAATCATTTTCCTTATAAATATTGTGGATTCCATTCTCAATGTCTTGATGAGTCTGTGACCTCTTACCGACTTGCTGGGGATAAGCGGCTAACGGTTTTGCTTGACAATCTCAGGATTTCACACTAGTCATAAACAGAATAATGAGTCGGTCCGAGAAATGCACGGGAATCGGAGGTGCAGCATGAAGTCACGTAACCGAGGTGAGGATCCAGGTGCCTGGATGGAGAGTACGATCAAGGATTTCATCAACAACTCGCCCGAGAATTCCCTCAAAAACGAGGAAAATGATAAGGCGTGGGTGGATCCGCTGGTAGGATTTTCTGGGGGTGATGACCCTCTCTTTCAAGAATTCAAAGAGCATATCGGATCCTTTTACTGGACTCCCCTGGAAATATTCTCCAAGACATTTCCGGTGTTAAGGGTTAAACCAGATGATCTTACGGTCATAAGTTGGATTTTACCACACAACCAAAGGACGAAGTCCGATAACCGCGCACAAACTGCCTATCCCTCTGAGAGGTGGGTAAGGGCACGGGTTCACGGTGAAGAGGCCAACGAAAAGCTCCGTACGCATGTGGTGGCAACCGTACAAGAGTCGGGGCACGAGGCCGTCGCCCCCATGCTTTCTCCTTTCTTCGAAAGGAAAACGTCTGAGCGTTATGGCTTTGCCTCCACGTGGTCCGAGCGACATGCAGCCTATGCCTCAGGCCTGGGAACCTTTGGTCTCTGTGATGGTCTCATAACACCGGGGGGTAAGGCTATGCGTTGTGGATCAGTTGTTGCTCGCATAAAAATGCCTCCCACAGAAAGACCATACAGCGATCATCACGCGTACTGCCTCTTTTTCACAAAAGGCCTCTGCGGGAAGTGTATCGAGCGTTGCCCTGTAGATGCAATCACCGAATCTGGTCATGACAAGGTGAAATGTAGACAGTATGTTCGCGGGGTGGTCCCAGAGTATATAAGATCCCGTTTTGGTCTACCAGAGGGCAAGGCTTATGGGTGTGGTCTATGCCAAACGGGTGTGCCGTGCGAGTCGAAGATCCCCACCGAGGATGACGTTCGATAGGGGAGGTGGAGCAGTGGCTTTTAAGGGGTCATTGACATCGCAACCCGGCATCAGCGGCTTAAGAAAATATCACACTCAAGCGTCGCTAACAAAAGAGGAGTAAATTAAGGCCAGGATTGCCCCGACCTGTTTGCGGTTCAAATGTTACCCTTCTGGCTGGTTGCCTTATGTGACTCATTGGTGTTATGCGCGAAGTCCGCGTAATCAAGGAACGAGCCTTTTTGTAGTTCACGATGTGCGTTCGTTCCCCTTGATGCGAAGATCTTGGTTGAAATAGAAAATGTCCGGGGAGGGAGAGCATGTCTCTCCCTTCCCCGGAAAATACTGGGCATTATCGAAGCCTCTCACTTCTTGGGTTTCTTAACTCCTGGCTTTTGGGTTTTGGAGTCTTTCTTTGTGAAAGGAATACACCCACACCCGCAAGTCCCCTGCTTCTCTTCGGCCATATCTCTCACCTCCTTTCCAAAGTAATCTGAGGCCTTCCATGACCAGGTGGCCCTTGGATCCGCGCAACTACGAACAATGATTGAGCTCATCACAACCCCAACGCTGCCTTGGCGATATCTTGCCGAAGCCACTCGGATGTCTTGAAGTGAAGCATCAGGCCCCGGGCATCACGAAAAAGACGCTCGACAACGTAGTCCCGGCAATAACCATGGCCCCCAAGGACCTGTATTGCCTTGTTGGTGACGTCCACGGCCATCTCGGATGCGAACAGCTTCGCCTTGAACCCGTTGAGAACAGCCGTATTTGGGGAAGAGTCCGCTTGGGTGGCACAGGCGGTGAGAAATGCCTCTGCCGCTTCGCTCCCAAGAATCATGTCCGAGATCAAGAATTGAACGGCCTGGTGAACCGCAATCGGCTGCCCGGCTATCGTCCGTTCTTTGGCGTGACTGACCGACAGGTCTGTAGCCGATTTGGCTATCCCCACAGATATAGCACTGGCTCCGAAGAAACCCCACCCAACCACCGCCTTCCCGATAACTTGTGTCCCTTCTCCCTCATTCCCAATGATGTTTTCGGCAGGCACCCGGCAATCGCTGAAGAACATCTCCCTTGAGGAAGTGCTCGTCAGGCCCATCTTGTCCTCGGGGTGACCGAAGGAGAGGCCGGGAGTGTTCTTTTCGATGAGGAAAGTGCTCATCCCCTGGGGACCTTTCTCGGGGTCCGTCCTGACCAGAGCCAGGTACAGGTTGGCTTCTCCGGCCGAGGTGATGAAGAACTTTGAGCCGGTCACGATATAGTGGTCGCCATCTTTTCTCGCCCGAGTAGTGATGGCCCCGGCGTTACTGCCGCAGTCCGGTTCGTGAACGGCGAATGTTCCAAGAGATTGGCCCTTCAGCATCCCCGGTAGCCATTCATTTTTCACTGCCTCCCTACCACCAAGTTCTATTGCCTTTGTCACTATCGAATGGGAGACGTAGACGAGAGCAGTTGAAGCACAAGCGCTCGACAGCTCCTCCACTACAGAAGCGAAGGAAACTCGTCCGCCTCCAAAGCCGCCATGGCTTTCGGAAATGCCCACCCCAAAAAGACCAGCTTCCCCAAAAATACGAATGCCATCCCAGGGAAAGGTGCGGTTTAGGTCTCTGTCCGAGGCAGCAGTTGCTATCCGCTCTCTGACGATTTGTTCGGTGACCTTCGCGATTTGGCCGTCTTCAGCCAAATCGGTTTTCTGCTCCACGACGATTTTCCTCCTTTCTTCCAGTCGTAGGTATTTAGTGATTTAGTAATTACTGAAACATTCTCCAAAAAGAGAGATTACTCCTCCTTTTTCAATTCCTCGATTCGTGCTCGTACTTTTCGAAGCTCATTCTGAAGTCCCCGCTCGTAATTTCTCAGTAGGGCAACCTTATCCTTGGCCCTGTTCAGTTCGACCTCTCGAATCCGTCCAGTTCCTTCACAGCCACAAGTGCAGACCCCGGAAAGAAGGTCACCACACTCCTCAAGGGCAACCGGGTCTACCTCATATGGTATCCAGTATCCTTTCCGCTCATTCCGGACCAATCCCGCATGCTTGAGAACTTTGAGATGTTGCGAAACGGCAGAGGGAGTAATACCCAATAATTCCGAAATCTTGTTTGCACCAAGAGGCCCCTCTTGCTTCAGGAGCTCAATGATCCTGATGCGGGATTCGACTCCCAGAACCTTAAATAATTCAGCTTGCTTGCTTTCCATGCGATTTCTCCAATTCAGTATCTACTTAAATACCACAATAAATCGTCCTTGTCAAGAACTTTTTTGAAAAGATTCGGAGAAATTTTCGCCACACATTCAACAACTCCGCCCCTGGGCCCGTATGTAATTGGAAGGACTACCACGTCCGACGCCCTGGCCGGAGCATATCCGCAGACTCCGGCTGGGCCCCCTGGATGAAGATTGCCAGGGGCAAGGATCCTCTGCCCGTCTTACACATCTTGCTACCAAGGGCGTTAGCGATCACGACAATTTGGAGCCTTCGTCTTTCAGGGGGCAGTTAGCCTGGCTATCTGAACAGCAGGATCCTTTGCCCGAAAACACCCGCTTAAAGTACCTCACTGCAAAGAACAGTGCTCCAACCACTATGGCAACAAGGATAATAGTCTGGATCATTTTTTACCCCATTTCCGGATAGAGCCCCAGGCGATCACTTTTCATCGCGGGCTCCTACCCTCTATTCCCCGCCCTGGCGGGACTATCCCAGTCCGAGAATCATTCCTCCCCGGTAGATGACAAATGCTAAAATCCAGGCAAGGGTGATGCTGTATCCGATGGAGAAACCCGTCCATCTCCAGGATCCCGTTTCCCGCCGAATAGCAGCCACGGTGGCCAAGCACGGGGTATAGACGAGGACAAAGACCATAAAGGCATACCCGATTAGGGGCGTCATGGCATTCCGAATGGCGGTGCGGAGATTCTCACTCTCCTCCCCTTGCTGCTCTCCAACCTGATAGAGGATTCCGAAGGTACTGACGACGATCTCTTTGGCCACAAAGCCAGTAAGCAGGGCCACGCCCCCCTTCCAGTCAAATCCCAAAGGGCGAAGGAGGGGGGCAATTGTCTTCCCCAACCTTCCAAGAAGGCTATTTTCCTGGAACTCCTCTTTTTGAAGGGCTTCCAGTTCGGCAATTTTTTGATTCATTTCCTTGGATAGAAGCTGGGCCTTTTCCCCTTGCCCAGTTTGAATCAGTTCCGCTTTTTTCATCGCGTATCGCTCTTCAATCTTGTGCCTTTCCGTTTCGTAATCTCTGGAATAGTCCACGGTCTGGGGAAAGGAGCTGAGGGCCCAAACCAATATCGATCCGACGAGAATCACGCTACTCATCTTTTTGATGAAAATTGAGCCCCTCTCCCACATGTGAATGAGGGTCCCTTTTAGTGTTGGCATGCGGTAAGGGGGAAGCTCCAGCACAAACGGTGCGATTTCCCCCCTGAACAGGGTTCGCTTGAAAATCTGGCCCATCAGGATGGCCAGAACGATTCCGATAACGTAGAGAGAAAAAATGACGTTTCCCGCATACGCCCCAAAAAGGGCCCCAGCAATGAGCACATAGACGGGCAGCCTGGCGCTACAGCTTATCAGTGGATTAATCAAGATAGTGAGTACCCTATCCCTTCTACTTTCCAGCACACGCGTTGCCATGATGGCCGGCACATTGCACCCAAATCCCATGATCATTGGGATAAACGATTTCCCGTGGAGTCCCACGGTGTGCATCACCTTGTCCATGATGAAGGCAGCCCTGGCCATGTAGCCCGTATCCTCAAAAAGGGCGATACAGAAAAAGAGGATGAATATATTTGGGAGAAATACAGCCACCCCCCCCACCCCGCTGATAACTCCATCGACAACGAGGTTCGTGAGGAGCCCTTTGCCCATGAGGTCTCCAACGAACCGCGCGAGGGACCCCACTCCGGCATCAATCCAATCCATGGGATATTGTCCCACGCTGAAAGTGAGCTGGAACATGGTCCAGATAAAGAAGATGAAGATCGGGAAACCGAGAAGGCGATTCGTCAAGACCATATCAACCTGGTCGGAGAGATAGCGCCTGTCTCTCCTGGCCTGCTGAAACGTCTCCTTAAGGGCACCATGGATGAAGCCGTATCGGCGATCAGCCATTAAGGTCTCAGAGTCCTCGCCCAATATTTCGTTAAGATGGATCTTGCTCTTGTCGAGCTGGTCCAGAACCTTCTTCCTCAGAGGACTTCTCTCGATTTCCTTGATGACCTCCTCATCATTTTCCAGCAGCTTGATTCCCATCCAGCGGGAGTGATGCTCGTCCGGGAATGAAGCGCCCGAACGGATCAGTTCCCCAAACCTTTCAATTTCCTCTTCCATTTCCCGGCCGTAATTGATGTGAATGTGCCGGGAAACCGACTCCCTATCCTCGGCCACCATAACGATTGTTTTCAAGAGGTCTTTGGTTCCCTGGTTCTTACTCCCGACAGTGGGAACAAAAGGAACGCCCATGAGAAGAGAAAGCTTTTCATGATCGATGACCAAACCCCTGGACTTGGCCACGTCCGCCATGTTTAGGGCAAAGACCAGTTTTACACCGAGATCGATCAACTGTGTTGCCAGATAGAGATTGCGCTCCAGTGTGGAGGCATCAATCACGTCCACCACAAGGTCGGGCTTTTCCTGGATGATATAGTTCCTCGCAATAATCTCCTCGAGGGAATACGCGGTCAGGCTATAGGTTCCCGGAAGATCAACCACCTGGATTGTGTAGCCGTTGTAGGTGGTTACCCCTTCCTTCTTCTCCACGGTAACCCCGGGCCAGTTTCCCACCTTTTGATGCGCTCCCGTAATGTTATTGAAGATGGTCGTCTTTCCAGAATTGGGGTTTCCCGCGATGGCAATCGTGATCTTCTTACTCATTCATCATCCCTTGCCTACTTCTCCAGTTTTCTCACCATCACTTTTTCGGCCTCATCGTGTCTAAGGCTGACGTGGTAACCCTTCAACACATATTCTATGGGATTCCGTAAGGGAGCGAATTTTTCGACTGTAATCTCTGCCCCGGGAATGAACCCCATCTCCATGAGTCTCTGCCGGAAACGTCCGACCCCGGTCACTCGTTCGATTATCCCCTTCTCTCCGGTTTTCAGCTCGCTGAGTTTTCGCGTACTCACTTGTACCCCTTACTCGGTATTGTGGGCCATTGAGACCAGAATATTCTTGGCCATGCCATACCCAAGCGCGATCCGGGTTTCCCGTGAAGCCACAATTAGTGGTCCTGGCCCACTGCTTTTGATCACTTCCACGTCGGCCCCTCGGTTTAAGCCCATGCCCGTCAAACGTCGCTCCATCCCCTTGCCTCCCACAAACCCAATGATTCGAACCCGTTCACCCGGCGAAGCCATGGTCAGCGGTATTGCGGGTTCTCTTTTTTGGAGACAGTTAGAGCAGAGCCCGTAGATTTCCATCTGGTGCTGGAGATCATGAAATCCCATTCGCCGGGCCACCTCCGTCTGAAGGGTCTCGATTTCCGGGCTGTAGAATTCTATAATCGTGCCGCATCGCACACAGATGAAGTGATCATGGTGCCTGCCCAGATGACGGTGTTCATATCGGGGTACCTGACCGGTGAATTTCTTCTCTTGGGCAAAACCGTACCGGGAAAAGAGCCTTAGATTTTCAGCAACAAAGCTTTCTGAAACGGAGACACCCTTTTCATTAAGAATCTTGGTGAGTTCCGCTGACGTCATGTGAGTTTCTGCACCGAGAAAAGCCTCAAGAATACTCAGCCTCTCATCGATCCGATCAAGGCCTTCCCGTTCGAAGATGACCTTGAATTGTCGGTGGATATCCCTGTGGTCTTTTACAAGCATCATGTTGCTCACATTCTCGCCCTACGTGTCCGCATCCAATCCATGCTGAAATCCAACAGTGGGTCGTCCTGCTGAGGTCAGCTCTCCTTTCCTCAGCGTCTCAATGACATCAAGGACAGTTCCAGTGGCCCCAACGTAGACTTTAATGCCAGCTCCGTCCAGGGTCACCAGGGCGTTGTGTCCTATATTCCTCGCTACCACGACATCAACACCTTTGCTGATCAGAGTCCGTGAGGCCTGAACACCGGCAACATCTCTTTCTTTGGTTCGTCGGTTCTCGATCACATCTAACTCCATGGACTCGGGATGCACTACAACGAAAAATGGAGAGCGGCCAAAAAGATCATTCACACGGGAATCCAGGCTATCCCCTTTTGCAGCGACGGCGATTTTCATCTCGGGAGAACCCCTGTGTACCCTCTGGGATCCCTCGTCTCGATGGATTCTTCGCATTACTGCCTTGCCCTCCCGGATGGCCGGCATGCGTTCTGACCTTCCTGCCTCTGAGCGCACTGGGGGCAGTAGCCAAATAGTTCAAATCGATGAGAAGTGAGGACAAAACCGAACTTTTTGCCGATCTGTTTCTGAATCTTTTCGATTTCATCATCTGAGAACTCTAGGTGCTGTCCGCAGCAGATGCACCGGATGTGGCCGTGATGTTTATGCCCATAGATATGTTCATAGTGGAGGTGGCCATCCTCGAAAAAGACCTCTTTGATCAGTCCACTCTCGACGAGCAGGGGAATCGTTCGGTAAATAGAAGCCTTGGAAACGATCTTCTTCTTGTTTCTCATGCGGAGAAAAAGCTCATCCACATCGAAGTGGTCATGAGAAGAAAAAATCTCCTCAATGATCATCTCCCTTTCCGGAGTGTTTCGGAGCCCTTTCTCCTTGATATAATCCCGGAATTTTCCGATCTCATCCATGACCTAATGCATCCAATTATTATTGAGACTCATTCTCAATTTTATTCGTTTATCCCTTTCATGTCAAGCTTTTTTTGGGGGGGAGGATCTGTGCGAGCGTTCACTTAAGGAGCACATGAAGGGTTAGTTCGGATATAAACGAATTACCCGGTGAGGAAGCCTTTGCGGCTGAAGTGGCGGCAAGACGGACGATTGAGTAAGGCGGTCTGTTTCTCCCCTAGGGAGTGAGGGTGGTATAAGTACCGTTGAAGTTTTGGTGTTCCGATGTATCACGGAGTTCTTCGGGAAAAGCGCCGCTCCGCAAGAGGTTCTTGAATTCTAAGGGGGGATTTTTATTCCAGAGTATTTTTCTGGAATAATTTCCCGTAAAAATTGTCTTTTCAAGAAAACCCCGTAAAAAGGAGGAAACAAAGATGAGAAAAACGGGCTTTGGCTTTCCTGTATGAAACCCAAAGCACTAGGGTAGCTTGAATTTCTGGTTCGGGTAGCGATCAACGAAATTCTTCTTATGGAGGGAGTACTATGAAGAAGCCTTTAATCATACTGAGTCTAATCATTTTGGTCTGCGCAATAGCCGTTGCGATTTATGCTCAAGGTGTTTTGAAACCAAGCCCGAGTTCGCCGGAGGAAGTTGTAACCGCTCGTAAATTCGCCATGAGGATAATAGGGGCTAATGTTGGGGACATCCGTGGGAAAATTAAGGATGGAAATATAAAGGGAGTTGCTGCTAATGCTGGAAGTATCGCTGCACTGGCCACCTTCCTACCTTTGGTCTATAAAGAGGAATACCGCGATGTCTACCCGATGAAGGGATCTAAGTACTTTTACAAGGCGGAAATATCAGATGTTGCAAATGCCTTTGGGGATCTGAGGGCACAAGCTGAAGAACTGATGAAATTGGCGGCTGATGGTGACAAATCAGGAGTTGAAGCCCAGACACGTAAGCTGCTTGGTTCATGTGGAGGATGTCATAAACCTACTCGAGGCCAATACTAATAGAATCCAATAGAGGATCGATGTTAAGAGCGGGGTTTAGCGCCCCGCTCTCCTCATTACGATGGTCATCCGGGTAATCAGGCAAGAAAGATAGTATAATGCGGGAATGTATCTTTAATGTAATGAATCTCCGAACTTTTCTCTCGTTAGACTCTAAAAGAGTTGGATACACAGTCGGGCATATTCGATGAGCTCAGATCGATCTTCGGTAGTCAAGATAACGTAGACAAGCTCTCCTCTTTTCCATACTCCGAAATTGGTTTCTTCCTTCTCTCCGATACGTAATGTAATCTCGCCCATATCCACGGTCTCGGGCAGGTTAATGAGGAGACCAAAATCTCTGAAAATCATATAGCCAATTGTTTCACCGTTTCGTTGGTAACTCAGATAGACAAACTTCCTTCCCCTGTGTTTAAAGATATCCGCTCCCTGAAGGTCGTATCCTGCAAAAGCCGCACTGGGAATCGGGATTTTGAAATCCAATCTCCCTTTGAACCATGATTCGGTTTCTTGCACATCGGAGGATTTAATGCTCAGCGATCTTCCTCCCGATTCATAGCCAGCATGATATTTCACCATAGCAGCCACGACATCCGTAAAGGAGTCTCGTTCCCGGGACCAATAGTAATAGGAAATAAGGGTGATGGCAAACAGCAACATGGCAACCAGAGAAGCCCCATAGGCAAAATTCCAACGAGGAATGAGGACCATGCGGTGAGCTTGATCTACTTCATCCAGAATTTTCTCTCTCAAAAGCTCAGGAGCTTTTGCAGAAGCTGCCGCGTTCTTTAGGGAATTACGAATTTGGAGCAGAAGGTTCAACTCTCCCCGACAGACAACACAAGCCTCCAGGTGCTCCTCCACCTTTTTTGTCTTCAGATAATCCAGTTCCCCATCGAGGTAAGGTGATAAATCCTGGTGGAAAGAGCAGCTCATTTCACTAGTCCTTTCAATTAAGGAGACAAGTTTCCATGAGTTTTATTCCAATTTTGCTGGTTATCCCGACCTTCATCTCTCTCCTTTGTACTTAATGAGGAATTGACGAAGAAGGCCCCTTGCTCTGGATAACCTGGACATAACCGTGCCTACCGGCCATTTCATCAACTCGGAGATCTCTTTATAAGAAAACCCTTCAATGTCCGAGAGGATAACAGCCATTCTATAATCTGAGGGGAGGCGAGCAAGGGCTGATTCCACGGCTGTCCATGCTTCCTTACCCAACAGATCACTTTCCGGATCCGTTTGATGACATTGGGGATTGCCATAGGCGCATTGATCCATGGCGGCCTCCCACTGCTCCAGATTTTCGGGAGAAAATTCCCTGGATCTTTTTGTTCTCCAATTCTTCCATGTATTGATCATGATACTATAAAGCCACGGCTTACATTTCTCCATGTCTCTGAGCTGATCGAAGCGGCCATAGGCTTTGTGATAGGTCTCTTGGACAAGGTCTTCCACGTCTTCACGATGGCCTGTTAACTTGAGGGCAACAAAATACAGTAAATCCAGGTAGCTGAGGGCCCGTTTTTCAAAATATTTCCTTTTCCTCTTGCCTTTTCCTAAGATCATTTAGACCGCCGAGAAATGTTAGAGTGAGGTAGGGTAGTATCCGAAAAGAAACGGTAAGGGTGTAATCACAATCTTCGACTGATGGGGTGAATGATGTGTTTTATTAAAAAACGAATTCAATAAGGTACAGTTCACCTGAAGAAACCTGATTCCGAAAACGATTGATAAATTCTATCAGGTATCTCGTGGTCATTTCAAATGGTTTGTCCGTCAATAGCTCTCCTCCCTTTCTGATCTGGCCAAGATTTATGAGTACTGAATGTATTCGAGGGCCGACAGTCGAGCTCGATATCATCTAATTGGGGGTCGATTTCTTTGCCTTCTGATTCCGACTAATTACGAAATCATCAGAGTTAGATCTTAAAAAATGTTTTGACCATTAATCACGGTTGTGCTATGAAACGGAGGGTACTTCGGTGATGTTCATCATTTCCATTTTACGAAATTCACGGCTCCATCCGTTTGGAGCACGAAAGGAGGTGAAGGAGAAGATCGGCGCAAGGTCTAGAGTATTCCCATATTCCTATGACTATGGCAATTCTATTGGAGGTGTTGTCATGAAAAAGCTTTGTATTTTCCTCACTTTTGTGTTGTTGTTCGCCGTGACAGGCAGTGTTGCTCAAGCGGAGGTTGAGCTGACGTTCTGGACGCACGAAGATCCAAACAGAACGGAGATTGAAAACAGGTACATCAAGGAATTCGAGAAGGCAAACCCGGGAGTTACGGTAAAAAGGGTCACCAGTCCATCGAAGAAAATGGCGGAAAAAATCCTCACCGCGTTTGCGGCGAACCGGGGACCCGATATGTTCAATTTGGAGATTGAAGATGAGTATGCCTACATCGTGAATCGTCGTCTCGCTCCCATCGATTTCGAGGCAGCCGGGTACTCCAGTGTCAAGGCTATCTATGATGCGTATCTTCCCGGGGTACTGGATTCGGCTACCTTCGAAGGGAAGCTTTACGGGCTCCCGTTGGAATTGACCAACTGGTGTATCTACATCAACGACAGGATATTCAGAGATGCAGGGCTGGATCCTGCGAAGGATTACCCCAAGACCTGGGAGGAAATGGTCGAGGTATCGGAAAAGATCGTCATTCGTGACGGACAGATCATCAAGAGGAGGGGTTTTGACTTCAGGTATCCGTACCACTTGGTTTCCACGGTTCCCATGGTCGAACAGTTGGGGGGAAAGCTGGTCAGTGATGATGGCAAGAAGGCGATCATAAACGACGAAGCCTGGATCAAATTTCTCACCTTCATGAGGGAATGGGGTCCGAATGGGAGAAATCTCGGATCTCCGACCTACACCAATGCGAGGAAACTTTTCAACAAGGATAAGAACGACGTAGCCATGTGTCTTTCCGGTCTCTACCAGGCGGGAAGAATCAGGAAGGACAATCCTGAATTCTACAAGAGCGGGGAATGGAGGGTTGTTCCGTTCCCGGTGTTTAAGAACGCCGTCAAGAATGTCGCGTGCAACTATTACGGACATTACTACGTGGTCAACGCCCAGAAACCGAAGGAAAACCAAGAGATGACGTGGAAGCTCATAGGCTACATGCTGGGTCATCCCGAGGAATATCTCTCAAGAGTGGGGCTCATACAGCCCACCGAGAAGCTCATGAAATCCGAGACATTCAAGGCCATGCCCTATGCCAATGTGTTCAAGGAGGATATGGAGAGGGCTCACATTGTGTATTATGGCGAAAATAGTGCTAAGATCGATGACCACATTCGAGAGGCCATCGAGTCCGTTATGCTAGCTGGAGCCTCACCGGAGGATGCGTTGAAGAAACTGAGGAGAAGAGCTCAAGAAGCACTCGAGGAAAAATAATCATTTCTGATTGAGGAGACGGGGATGGGACTGCGGTTCATTTCCGTCTCCTTTTTCATCTCAATGGGGCGCATGAAGGGACGAATATTTAGCAGTGGCATAGAACATAAGAAGGCGCGTTGGGGGTGGGCCTTCATCATTCCTTCGCTCGCCTTTTTCTCGCTCTTCAGTTTCTTTCCGATCCTCAACGCCCTGCACACGAGCCTGTTCAGAAGGAAACTGTTATCGTTGAAACCCCCTCGATTCATCGGATTTGATAATTACATATACCTCCTCCAATCCCCGGATTTCTGGAACTCCATAAGGGCCACCGTTGTGTTCACCATAGGAACTTTCGTCCCGATGGTGTTGTTCAGTCTCATATTCGCGCTGTTCATAATGTCGAGAAAGAGGTTTCAGAAGTTTTTCCAGACGGCATATTATTCTCCCGCCGTTTTATCATCTGTCGTGGTTGCGGCGATTTGGCTTCTCATCCTGGATCCAAGGGGACTAGGCAATCAGTTGGTAAACTTCATTTTCCATACCCCTGGTATTGATCACAAGTGGCTTGCGCATTCCGCGATGGTTCAAATCTCTACAATGATGGTTTACTTCTGGAAATATGTTGGCTACTTCACAATCATTTTTCTCGTTGGATTGGGGTCGATCCCCAAGAGTATCCATGAAGCTGCAAGAACGGATGGTGCAACCGGATGGACGGACTTCTGGTACATAACGCTTCCGCTTCTGAAGCCAACAACCGTGCTGGTCTCCATCATGTCAATGCTCCAGTGCCTGAAGACGTTCAGTACCCAGTACCTCTTCACCGAGGGGGGAGCTCCAAGGGAGCCGATAAACGTAATCACCTTGAATCTCTATCACACCGCTATCAGGGACCGGAGAATAGGTCTGGCAAGCACCATGAGTATCATACTCTTCTGCATGATGCTCTTCTTCACATGGCTACAGTTTAAAACGTTCAGATCCGACGAAGTCCGTTATTGAAGAAGGACTTTGCCATGGCAAAATACCTGAAAAGGAAAAAGAATAGGACTTTCACTCAGTCTCTGATAATAGATATCTTCATCTGGGGATTTCTGATAGTCGCGGCGGCATATATCTTTGCACCCTTTGTATTCATGTTCACCGCATCGGCAATGCCCGCAGCCGATATCATGAAAATGCCCTATCGATGGATACCGAAAGGTTTTTACTGGCAGAATTATTGGCAGGGCATAAGGGGAAACGATGGAAGTTTCATCTATCTCAGGAATATCCTCAACTCGTTGATCGTGGCTTCAGCGGTAACAGTCACAACCGTGTTTCTTTCGGCCCTTACCGGGTTCGGCCTGGCGAAATACCGGTTCAAGGGGAGACACCTCGTCTTCATGATGATCCTGGCGACGATAATGATCCCCTTCGAGGTGATCATGATCCCCCTCTATCTCATCGTCACGAAGATGGGGTTGCAGGATTCGTATCTCGGGTTAATAACCCCCTTTGTTGTCACCGCATTCGGTAT
>JABAOH010000526.1_pt7 | contig 36025 bp, 40 predicted proteins | sample 7062181 | NCBI WGS metagenome assembly JABAOH01 (sample SAMN14538630, study PRJNA623070) | marine sediment metagenome | biome: marine biome [ENVO:00000428]; feature: marine pelagic biome [ENVO:01000023]; material: deep marine sediment [ENVO:00002113]; isolation source: pool of 5 deep marine... | reverse complement strand
CATCCAAAAGCGCATTCGTGGTCTTCTTTCCTTTTAGAGCGCTTGGAGAATAAGAGAGAAAAAAAGGGGTGTCGCGAAAACGAGTAAGGTTGGTGGACGTAGAATAATCTTTCATGTTGACATGGATCAATTTTTTGCGGCAGTTGAAGAAAGGGAGCATCCAGAGTTCCGGGGCAAACCTGTGGTTGTTGGAGCCGATCCTAAAGGAGGAAAAGGTAGAGGAGTAGTGAGCACCTGCAATTATGAAGCTAGAAAGTTTGGAATACACTCCGGTATGCCCATATCTAGGGCGTGGCGTCGCGTTCCCAACGCCATCTACGTAATCCCTAACTTCAAACTTTATGTGGCAACTTCCCTTCGAATCATGAAAACGCTGCGAAGATACGCCGACAAATTCGAACAGTGGGGCCTCGACGAAGCCTTTCTTGACGTCACCACGAAAGTAGGAAATTTTGAGGAAGCGATAAAGCTCGCAGAAAAGATAAAGCGGGAAATTCGTGAGAGAGAAAAACTCACTTGCTCCATAGGAATCGGACCTAACAAGCTTGTGGCAAAGATTGCCAGCGACTTCAAGAAACCTGATGGTCTAACAGTGGTCAGAGTGAAGGATGTTGAAGAATTCTTAGCACCATTGTCCGTAAGAAAACTCTTGTGGGTGNNTTGTGGGTGGGCAAGAAGACTGAACACAAGTTGAATGAAATGGGGATAAGAACCATAGGCGACCTTGCAGCATTCGACGTTTCTGAGCTTGTTGAGAAGTTCGGTGTAATGGGTAAACAGTATCACCTCTCTGCCCGTGGCATAGATGAATCGGAGGTTTCTGAAAAAGGCGAGATCAAATCCGTAGGCCGAGAGACCACCTTCGAAACCAACACCGACGACTACGATCTCGTCCTCAAAACATTGGAAGAGCTCGCACTGAAAGTCCATAAAGAAGTCTCGGAACGTGAAATGCTTTTCAAAACTGTTACGATAAAGATACGTTACGGAAACTTCGAAACCCATACTCACGGGAAGACATTTGCTTCCTTCACCAACCGTCTTCAAGACCTTCAGAAGGCAGCCAGAGAACTCGCTCAAGCCTATTTACGTGAAAACAGAATGATAAGGCTAGTAGGCGTTCGAGTATCAAGCCTAACCTCAAGAAAAGGTCAAAGAACTCTTTCAAACGCGCACGCCAGCATGGGCGCAAGTTTGCATGCGCATTAGCCCGCTTTCTATTCTCTCTTTCTTCCTCCTAGGACGAATTCAGGATACTCTTTAATTTTCTCTGCCATCTCCTTCAAGCGTTTATCTACTCTGTAATTCACTGTTCCCTCCTCAAATGTTCCGTCAGGTCGTCTTGCGCCCGCCTTAATTCCCGTAAGAATCTCGATTCCTTGGTCGATTGTATTCACAGAATATATATGAAATTTCCCCGCTTTGACGGACTCCACCACTTCCTCTTTCAGCATGAGGTTTTGCACGTTGCTCTCGGGAATCAGAACCCCCTGCATTCCAGTGAAGCCTTTGGCCTTACAGACTTCAAAGAAACCTTCAATCTTTTCGTTCACTCCACCGATAGCTTGGACTTCCCCCTTCTGATTCACTGAGCCTGTGACCGCGATGTTCTGTTTGATTGGGGTTTCCGAAAGTGCGGAAAGGATGCCGTATAATTCTGTGCTTGATGCGCTGTCTCCTTCAACCATTCCGTAGCTTTGTTCAAAGACTAGGCGGGCAGAAAGATTGAGGGGCTTGTCTTGAGCATACTTTTCAGCTAGATAGCCACTCAGGATCAAAACCCCCTTAGTGTGAATTGGACCTGCCAGTTTCGCTTCTCTCTGAATATCAATAATTCCCTCCCGTCCTAACCCGATGCTGGCAGTGACACGAGAGGGTGCACCAAAGGCGAAGTCTCCTAAGCTCATGACTGAGAGACCGTTCACCTGTCCCACAGCTTTCCCTTCAGTGTCAATTAATAGAATGTTCCGCTCAATCATCTGTTGAATCTTCTTTTGGATGAGGTTGGAGCGGTAGATCTTCTCTTCGATAGCTTTTTTGATGTGTTCAGCAGTTACAATCTCCGAATTCTCTTGCAATGCGTAGAAGTTGGCTTCTCGAATGATGTCAGCTATGTCGGCGAATCGGGTAGACAATTTTTTCTGATCTTCAGCTAGTCTAGAGGCATACTCAATTGTTTTAGCTACGGCTGACGAATTCAAGTGTTTCAAGTTCTCCTTTCCACAGAAGGTGCAGATGAAAGCTGCATAGTTCTGCATGTTCTCTTCTGTTCGGTCCATAGACGTATCAAAGTCTGCTTTGACCTTGAAGAGTTCTTTGAAGTCCTTATCCAGAGAAAAGAGCAGCTGATACAAAACAGGGGCTCCGATTAAGACAACCTTGACATTCAATGGAATAGGCTCTGGCCTCAAACCCTTAGTTGTGATGAAGCCCAAGCGTTCACCAGCCTCTTCAACCACAACCTCCCTATTCTTCAAAGCTCTCTTCAAACCATCCCAAGAGAACATGTTCTTTAGCAACTCCTCTGCAGGAAGCACGAGATAGCCGCCGTTAGCTTTGTGAAGCGAACCCGCACGGATCATGGTAAAATCGGTTGTTAAGACGCCGAACTGTGCTTCCTTTTCTATCCGCCCAAAGATGTTTTGATAAGTTGGATTGAGCTCCACAACTAAAGGAGCACCCTTAAGATCAGAGTTGTCTACTATCACGTTTACCTCATATTTCTTTAAAGGAAGCTGCTTCATCCAGGGAAACGGAACTGGAGGAGCTCTGGAAGCTTCAGGCTGCAAGAATTGGGTGAGATTTTCTAAGATGTCCTTCTGGACCTCATCCAGGTAGGTGATAACCTCGTGAAACTCTTTGTATTTCTCTTTCAGAGCAGTAAACAAATGACCAATCGCATACAATGCAACCTCCCGATTCAAGTTTGCAATCTCATCTTTAGCCTTATCCTCCAAGGCTCTGAACTGCCTGATGGCGCTACTCAAATCTGGACTTAATTCTTCTCTCCTCTTGAGAATTTCATCCCTAATCCGCTGGGGTAATGCATTGAACTCGCGTTGATCTAGAGGCTTTCCATCCACCACCGGAATCACTAGCAGCCCTGTTGGGCCCATCTGAAGGACGAACCCCTCTTCTTGAGCCCTCTTGCCTAGTTGCGAAAAAAGTTCATTTCTTTCCTCTCCAATAGCTTTGATGCTTGATTCCCGTTTTGTTGCATACTCTTCACTTTCGAAGGCTTTAGGAAGTGCTCTCTGCGCCTCAGTAATGAGGTTACTCACGTCCCTTTGAAAGCCTTTCACCTTGCCAGGGGGCAGTCTTATTGCATTGGGTTCATATGAATCTCCAAAGTTATTTACGTAACACCAATCTGAAGGCACTTGCTTCGTTTTAGCTATCTCTTCTAGAAAATCTTTCACAGCGGTTTTTCTACCTGTTCCCGGGTAGCCGGCCACGTAGATGTTAAATCCAAACTGTTCAATGTCCAAACCGAATCTAAGCGCTTTTACAGCCCTCTCTTGACCAATAATCACTTCAAGCGGCGAAAGTTCTTCGGTGGTTTCACAATGCATCAGCATTGGATCACACTCCTTTCTAAGCTTATGGGGTGGCAACTCATTTGTCACGGATACTCACCTTTAACATTAAAACACTCCAATAATGTAGAATAGGATCTCTCAAATTTTAAAAGCTTTTTATGAAAGGCATGGGGTTGAATAACTCATTATTTTTCATGATAAGAACTGCTTAGTGAACACATTTATGAGACTGTTTGAAAGAAAAGGTCAGTCGCTAGTTCTATTCACTTTTTCAGCCTTCTCTTGACAGCTTCGCTCTCAAGTTCCTTGAGTGCATTAGAGGCGATCCAACGGGCTGCCTTGGAATCAATACGCTGGATCTCTTCAGCAACTCTAACGGCAGCTTTGTTCAAGTTCACATTCCTTTTCCCAATGTTCCTCAGAGCCCAGTTGACAGCCTTCTTCACGAAGTTCCGCTCATCCGTGGCTCCGCCTTCTATCACAGGAAACAGCTCGATGAATTTTTCGTCTTCTGCGTCCTTGTTATGCCAAGCCAGACAGGCTATTAACGCGAATGCAGCTCTTTTAACAAACTCCTCTTCTCGCTCAGACCAGTCAAGGATTTTCTTCCAGGCGAGGGGAGTTTTCTCAAAGAGGTTAATGCACACCTGATCGCAGAGGTCCCAAGAGTTGATATCTTCCACCCAATCCTCCATCTGTTCTTCGGTCAACTTCTCAGGCTCGTCGATCATCGCTGCCATAATCTTCGCCTCAACTATCCCCGTCTTCCACAACGCAAGCGCAAGCTTGTGGTCCTTCCCAACTTCTTTCGCCATCTTTCGCATGTCAGGAACTGATACTCCTAATCTTCGTTCAACTACCATTCCATATCGGGACATTCCTTCCAGATGATCAGGATGAGCCTTATCCTTCAGTTTCTTAAGAACATCATCTACGGAAACCATCTTTATCTCCCTTAACTTTTTCATGGACGAAATTGTTTTAAATTGCTGTCAAGATTTTTACGCGAATTCTATACACATTTGCTCAAATTTTCTATGATCGAAATCGTTAAATGATTCTATCGGATGTGATCTTTCCATCTCTTAAGGTTACTATGCGGTTGCTTTTTGAGGAGACGGTTGGGTCGTGGGTGACGAAGACAACGGTCACTCCTTCCTTCTGATTTATTTCCTTCAGTAAGCGGATTATTTTCTCCCCTGTGGCGCTGTCCAGTTCTCCAGTTATTTCATCACAGAATAAGACTTTTGGGTTATTTATCAAAGCCCTGCAAATGGCTACCCTTTGCTGTTCCCCTCCGCTTAGTTGATTCGGCTTATGTTTCATTCTATCTTCCAACCCAACCATAGCAAGAAGCATTCTAGCCCTATCCTTGAAGCGAGTGTTATTCCTTACTGGAATCACAGGGACAAAGACATTCTCAATAGTTGTCAAAGTTGGGATAAGATAGAAGTGCTGAAATACGAAGCCAACCTTTTTTCGTCGCACCTCATACAACTTCCTCTCTGGAACTTGGGTCAAGTCGACCCCATCAAAAAATACTCTGCCGCTTGTGGGGAGATCTAAGGCACCTAGAAGATTAAGCAATGTTGTCTTCCCGCTTCCACTTGGACCCATGATGCTCAAGAACTCCCTGGCATTTATCTTCAAGCTTACATCCTGAAGAGCGTGAACTAATGACTCACCAAGCTTGTAGTTCTTCGTTAGATTCTCGCCTCGAATCACTTCCACCGTCATTACTATTCACCCCTAATTGCCTCTATAGGTGACAAACGAGAAGCTTTAACTGCAGGATAGAGACCGCTCATTAGGCTCAATCCTACACCAAATAGGAAGCTTTCAATGACGGTTGCCAAGGTTAATCGAACCGTCAAAGCTGGAATCATGTTCTGAGCCATTTGTGCGGCAACTAGACCAAGGAGCAGCCCGATTAAACAGCCTACGACGCCGATTCCAAAGGCTTCAACTAGTACAGAGTTGCCTACATCGATGTTTTTCCATCCTGTAGCCTTCAGCAACCCTATTTCAGGGGTTCTTTCAATCACACTCATCAACATGGCGTTGGCTATGCCGAGGCCTCCGATCAACACTGCAATAGCAGAGATGATCCAGATGGTGTTTCGAAGAGTGCTCAAGACTTCTGTTGCTTCACTCACCAAATCCTCTGGAAAGACCACTTCATACTCTTCAAAGTTTGATTCCACATAAGACTCGATCTCTTTCGCTTTGTCCGGGTCAACGGGTCTAACCTCTATTATGCTAACCTGATCTTCCGACAGATTTCTCAAAGCCCTAGCGTCCCCGATTGGAACCAACGCGATCAGGGCATCAGCTAATGTATACGTTTCAAAGATGCCGGTCACACTGAAGTTGGCAGAATCCATAGGAACGCTCTCTCCCACCTCAACATCTAGCTGATCCGCCAATTTTTTTCCTAGAATAATCTTGCCACTATCAGTTCCATTGAAGAAAGAGCCGATTTTGATGTACTCTGGAGATACAATCTCCGCGTACGAGTCTGTTACACCTATAAGGGTAATCAATCTTGGTCCACCACCCTGGGAAGCTCTGGCGACGTAGATTTCCGGGCTTATTACTTCTATGTCCTCATTGCTGCGCAACGTTTCAATCAAAGAGGTGTCAACTATCGAAAAGACTTGGTCGACAGCTCCTTTCTCTTGGATAATCAGGTTTCCACTCAGAAGCCCAAGGGAATCAGCTATGCTGCTTTCTAAACCATCCATAACAGTGAGAAGAGAGGTTATCAACATAACACCTAAGGCAATACCAAGTATGGCAAGGGCTGTCCTCATTTTTCTGCGTTTCAAGTTTTTCAAGCTGTAGGTTACAATGTTCATTTCGCCGCAACCTTCTTGTACGCGGGATCTAGAAAATCAAGATTCAAAGGTGTTTTTCTTCGCTATATGGCTTTCTGGAACCAAAAACTTTGGAATCCAAAAAAACACAATAACGACCGACTCCAGATCCTATCAGTCGCCTTCTTCGCCATCAAAGAAAAAGAAACCGAAGATGCCCTATCCTAGCCTATTGAAAACCACCACAGAAAAACCAAACCTACCGCCTATTAGGACCTAAATAAAGGGGCCTACTAACCCCTACAAAAAATAAAGAATTAATCATAACCCTATCGCGCACGCAAAATGTCAGAAAAATGCGCGCGCACCAAAATAAGACGAGTCTAGCGCCAACGAATGTGTCAATTACTTCAGGTGTTCTGTCAATTGCATCTGCATAGTCATCTCTATGCTCACGGTCTGCCCTACAGCCGTTGTCGATATTGACTGGTCAAATTTCAGCTCTAAGAGACGACAAGTATCCTTCTCCAAGTATATGTCTCCATTCATGTTCCAGTCAGCTTGAAAATCCTCTCCCTCCATCCGAAGATCAGACCCTTCAATATTGATTTGGAGAGCCTCGTATGTGCCAGCTGGAACCTCAACACTGTCTATCTCAGAGAGCTCATAACTTATTTTTCCCTCAAACTCTATCCCAGGAAATTCCATGTCCAAAGGCATCTCCCAGCTTTCTCCAACCCGCACAAGCTCCTCAGGGAAGTAGGATCCGAAACCGGGCACACCAAACAAAGAAGAGAAGGTTTCCTCAAATTCTGATGGAAGTCCGCTGCCCCCAACTATGTGGCCAGTCTTATTCATCTTCATTTCAAACGAAACTTCTTCTGACTCGGCCGTCAATGTTTGACGTATCGTGTAGTTTTCTCCGTCGAAGCTCAACACTTCCATCTCTAAAGTAGCCTCTTGGGAAAACTCAACAGTCATTGCCTCCATCGTCATAGTAATCTCGTAAGTCATCTTCTCGCCGACGCCATAGTCCAAGCCTAGGGTCACAGCCTCTCCTCTAGCGCCTGGCAGAAACTGAGTGAACATGATTACTGACGCCATTACAATAATTGCTACTGCCACCAACCCTATCACAAGATTTCTTCTAAACTTCGACTTAACAGCTACTGGTGCAATCTCAGGTTGAGTCGTAACTTCGTTCAAACCTTATCCCCACTCTAAGTACACGTTGAGCATAAATAGCACTAATAAACTTTCAGAATTGGAACTCACTAACGCGTAGATGCGTGTATGCACCGGCATTTGATGTATCCGCGTAAGATTTCTCTCCACTCAACACATAAAGGTCACTAATTCATCTCTTCACTTCAGCCAAGAAAAGTAAAAAGTTGAATCATCAAAATCCTCCTTTCAGAAAGTAGAATACCAACAAATGGAGAGGATAGTAGACATAGAAAAAATACTTCCTCCAAAGCGGATAATCTGCTTTCTCACCAATTTTTTTAAAAACAATCCATCCCTCATTGTGTAGAAGTATGAGTGGGAGACTAAATAGAGCAAAAAATTGGTATGACCAAACCGGTAAGAACAATAGATTGAGTAAGATGAATAAGGCAACTCCTAGCTCCCTGTTTCTCCTGAGAAAATAGAAACAACCGATCGCTAAAATCCCATAAATCCCATAATCAAAAGGCAGTACGGCAGAGGCCACTAACGGCAGCAGTGATAGGTAGCTGTTCTTCTCATAGGAATAAATGAAAAAGGCACCTGAAGATAAGGTGAAGAATATATTCATATGTTCCCAAGGTTGCACTCCAAAAGCAAGATCAAATGGAACTTGAGAAATCAATGCGAAAAGAAGGAGTCTTGAAATATAATTCTTCGTATTTCTTGTACTCTCCAAACCCAATACTAGCAGATAAGCAAATAATGGATAAGAAAGCCTTCCTATGTATCGCAATACGGGATGTTCTGGGTATAATGCTGCTCCTGCATGGTCTATCGTCATAGTCACAATTGCCAGCCACTTCAGAAGTTCTCTTCCTAGGTCATACCTTCTTTGCATTGGGAACCCCCTTTCCGGTAGGTATCAAAAAAGTATACGCGTGATCCAGTCAAAAGAATTTCGAACGTCCTTTTCTCTTTTGCCAAAAAATATTGGTCACTTAATATTCACTTCAGAAACTGCAAGAATAAATGTAATTCTCAATTCAAGAACAGTATGCAAGTCTATAGGTTTTCATTTCTACTTTCGAAATAGATCTAAAAATTGAATCGCGAGAAAAAAAGGTTGGAGGGTTTGAGTTAAATTCCGAAGAATTCCTTGACGTATCGCCTCGTGAAATAGTAGATTATCAGACCATCAATGATGATAGCTACGATTCCCGCTGGTAGTGATAGAATTCCACCTACTATGCCGAGACCTGAAAGTATGATTGTTAACCACCAGGCCCAACCAGCTCCAGTCCATAGACCATATGCGTCTATTAAGCCGAGAATTCCTATCACTGCTACAACAGCTGCAATCACCAACAACATTGCCTCTAGAAATCCCCCAAAATCAGGAATCACCATACCTCCATAATCTATTGCAATAGATTCTATGAATTCTGTCATGGTTCCAGATAGTATGCCTAGAACTAACGCGATCACGAGGGCTAGAATAGCCGCGAGAGCAACAAGGATTGACAAGACCGCTACTCCCATAGGCCTACTCTTTTGAGACATCCGAACCCACCGAGACGACGTATCGACTCAAATGTATATTTGTCTTTCGCAATCCCTATGCTTATATGCAATCCTGAAAAACATTTAAAGAAAAAAATTCGCGCGCATTATAGCCCCCTCAAGAATAACAAACCACTGGCTCGTGTCAGATATGAACTCGTGGACCGAAGCTCACCAATTCTTAAGGAAATTTTGAAGACAACAGTTTAATAGATAATAATTCTTGAATGTACTAGAGCGTAAACACGCCCACCACACCATCTATCCACTTGGTGCAATCAACTATTTTGAGGGAAAAGTTTGACAAAAAAACCGATTGTCTTGATAGCTCTCGGTGGAAATGCTCTAATAAAAAAGGGAGAAAAGGGAACCGCTGAAGAACAATTTGAGAATCTCAAATTGCCTATGAGACAAATTGCGAATCTCTCCAAGATTTATCGAATCGCAATTACACATGGTAATGGTCCTCAAGTAGGGAATCTATTGTTACAACAAGAAAGTTGCGAAGGAATACCTAAAATGCCTCTAGAAATTGTTGTCGCACAAACCCAAGGTCAAATAGGTTACATGATTGAATCATCCCTAGACACAGCGCTTATGGATATAGGGATTTATAACCCATACTTTGTCACGGTTCTAACATATGTAGTAGTATCCAAAGTTGATCCTGCCTTCAAAAACCCCACAAAACCGATTGGTCCCTACTATAATGAGGAGCAAGCAGCCAAACTAGCCTACAATCTAATCAAAACATCTAAAGGATACAGACGAGTTGTTGCTTCTCCCCAACCACTCACAATTGTTGAACATCGCGAAATAAAGAAACTTCTTGAAATGGATTTCATCGTAATCTGCTGTGGAGGCGGAGGGATCCCAGTAATCAGGAAAGGTCGAAAGTTTAGTGGTGTCGAAGCAGTAATTGACAAGGACCTTGCAAGCGCAAAGCTAGCAGAAGAGATAGCAGCTGACGTTTTAATCATCGCTTCAGATGTTAACGGAGCTGCAATCAATTACGGAAAACCGAATCAGAAAATGCTGCGCAGAACCACTGTAACGCAAATGAAGCAGTACATGCAAGAAGGCCACTTCCTCACCGGATCCATGAAACCCAAGGTCGAAGCTATAATCCAGTTTTTTCAAAAAACAGGGAAGAGAGCGATAATCTGCCACTTGAGAGATATTGAGAAGGCCCTACGGGGCGAAGAGGGAACCGAAATAATCACATAAACGCGTCGCAACAGCGCACATACGCAGCCGGGAGAGATTTGAACCCCGTCGAATCGTGATTGCCTCCCACAAACTCATCTATTGACTGTTATGCAGCGGTGCCCCAGTTTTTACGTTTGTTCAAATTAACCTCGTCTTGGTTCTTCCACGAATGCTAGTAAAAGAAACAATGAGAACAATCCTATAGCACTGCTTACAAAAAAAGGAATACCTGCTCCTCTTACACTTACGTTTCCAAGCCACAGTACCCTAAAGGTCGAATACCTATAGATGTCATAAATCCATGTGGACAATATTGGTCCCAAGATTGCTCCGAGACTAAAGAAGGCAGCCAATCTTCCGAAGAGTTTTCCTCTAACCTTTTCCGGTATTAGATCAGCATTCAACGCATGGGAAGCGGGCATCGCAATATTGTGGCCGAACGCTCGAAAGATTGTGATTCCCGCTCCAGAAATCAGGTCAGGAGCGAAGGGAAATACTAATGTTGCGAGTCGGGAAGGAATATTTCCAAGAGCAATGACAGGCTTTCTGCCAACCCTATCCGAGAGTTTCCCAGCATATAAGTTGCAAGTCAGGCCGACAAAGCCCGCAGCAGACAATATTATTCCAATTTGTAGTGATGTCGCTCCAAAGATATCTCCGAAATATAGTACACTTACCGGGATGATAAAGCCAACTGCAAAGCCAATCGCTAGTTGGGAGATGTATAGTATTCGAAGTGAAAACCTAAATCTCTTGGTTAACACCTCTTCTCCTTCTTGCCACTTTGCTCTTTCTTGTGAATCTCGCCCCCTCGTTTCCTCTACTCCTCTCCATACCAAAAGGAAAGCCATAAACGCAAGGAGAGAGTCAACGAAAAAAGGTATTCTGTAGCTCCATTCCAAGCTTAGTCCAAATACGTTATTGAACAAAAATTGGAAAGCCCCTCCAAAGACCGGCCCCATATTGTAACCTACCATACTCATCGTTAAGTAGAATCCCAAAGCTTCGCCCCTTCTGCTTTTTGGAACTTGATCGACTAAAGAAGCCTCTGATGGAGCAGCTACAGCTGCGGTGGCCACTCCATTTAGAATTCTGACCACCAAAAGTGGGGCCCAGTTCCAGATCAGACCAGTCAAAGTACCTAAAAAAACATCGGTCAACAAGCCAGCTTGTATCAGTTTTTTTCTGCCAATTCTATCTGAGAGGTTTCCGAATCTTTGGGAGAGAGTTGCGTTAGCTGCTGTGAAGGCTGCCGTGAAAAAACCAATATAAGCCACGGAAGCCCCCAAAAGTTGAACATAATTCGGAAAATACGACATTGGCAAAGCGTATGCGAGATTTTCCACCATCGCTGAAAAGGAAAGAATCACTACACTGGAAGTATACATCTTTTGAACTCGCATCTACTTACATCCCAAGAAGGTTGTTAGTAGTCTCTAAGAAGACAAAAATATACTTTTATCCATAATGTTTAAAAAAAGCCTTTTCCATCAAAATTTATCCGTCTAGATTTCAGGCTAAATATTATGCTTATATATGCAACCAACCAACTGTTAATGAACCACTAAACAACCTGTTTCCTAAACCATCTAACACTGGAAAAGCTTACGTCAGCGCGCGCTACCAAAGATACTGGAACAACAAACTAACATCTACAAGAAACAAGAAAAGAATTATTGAAGCCATGTTAATCATAATTTGTCTAACTAGACGTCTTCGATTGTTTGTTTCTAATATAAGACCGCTTATTGAAGCTACTAAAGGAAGAATAGACAATGTTATGAACGGTCTAAGATCAATTATCTCTTTATTTATTCCCAAAATAAGTAGTGTTACCATCGAAACTGTTCCTGTAAGTGTAGCTAAAAAACAAATTCCTTTTCCTGCAGCTCTACCCCACTTAACAAGCAGGTTCTTCTTCTGTCCAACAGCATCACTCTCAACATCAGGCAATTCAACGGATATTATGAAAAAGAGTCCATAACAACTCAAAGGTAAAATGAACATTTGTAATAGCGGACCTATAGTACCAGAAGCAACAAAATAACCCATACCCGGAATCAAAAAGCCTACTGCCAGTATTATGGATAATTCACCTAGTCCCCTATAAGCGAGCTTTAAAGGTGGAGCACTGTAAAAGAACCCTAAAAATCCCCCAAGTAAGCCGAAAACAAAAAACCAAAACGGGTAACCGTAAACAATCGTAAAGAACACATTAGCTATTATTGAAGAGCCGAGAAGAAGGGCTGCCAATTTTAGTGCTAACGATTCCAATTCGGGATGTTCAACTAAAACTTTGCTTCCTCCAGAAAAAGCTGTTTTAACAGAATTTCTGTCAGAATCTCTATCAAAATAGTCGTTACTGAAGGATACAGAAAGGTGAGCACTTCCAAAAATCAAGTACCCAAAAATAAGTTTTGTTAAATCGTATTCAACTCCACCTAGAAGCGCTAACAGATAGCCCGTAAGATAGAGCATGAAACCGGGAATTAAGAAATGAAATCGGGCAAGACGTAAAACGAATCTCAGTTGCTTCAATTCTGCATCAATCTTAACTGTCGCCATTCTTATCTTCTGTACACTTAGATTTATAAACAGACTCCATCATGGCATAAAGTATGAGCCTTTATCTCTACTTGAACCTAGCAATAATCGCTTTTCCTCTAGCTTTCTCCTTTGAAAAAAGAATAAAATTCTATAAAAGAATAAAGCCTCTTGTCATTGCATTGGTTCTAGTTGGAATATTCTTTGTTGGATGGGATGCTTTTGCAACATATAGAGGTCACTGGTCATTCAATCCAGCCTATGTAAACGAAACAAAATTTTTGGGTCTTCCATTAGAGGAAATCCTGTTTTTTATAACTGTCCCGTATAGTTGCCTCTTTGTTTTTGATTCAATCCTCCATTTTCTTGGCGATAAAAAACTGTTTTATCCCAGAAGATGGCTTTTCACAGTCATTGGTGTCATAATAACGCTATCTGCATTCAGCTTTTACAGCAAGCAGTACACATTCTTGGCATTTCTCTCTCTTGGCTTGACAGTTCTCTTTGTTTCTTTGGTGAATGTGAAGCTGTTTTCCTCAAGAACATTCTGGCTTTACATCCTCTTGACGCTTCTTCTTTTCTTGGTATTCAACTATATTTTGACTTCCTTTCCAGTAGTTCAATATTCATCCAGTGCAATCACCGGTTTTCGTATAACTACAATTCCAATAGAGGATTTCTTGTTCAATTTTTCCATGTTAACTAATTATCTGACGGTTTACATTTGGGCTGAGAAAAAGCTGAAAATAGATAGCGGTAGACCTCTTTAAAATCATTATTTTCTAGATATTAGCCCCGCTGTTACGATGCCTGATATGTAGATAGTTGGAAGCCCACTCCCAGGATGCGTTCCTCCACCAACTAAATATAGGTTTTTCAATTCTCCACATCTGTTGTGAGGCCTAAAATAGAGCATCTGAGACAGGTTATGTGAAAGGTTGAATGTTGATCCAATGTACAAATTGTAATCCTGCTCCCACTGTTTAGGCGTAATAGTCTTTTCCGCCTCTATGTGGTCTCTGAGGTCCTTCATTTGAGTTCGTTCCTCAACATTACTTAGCACTTTTTCTCTGAAATCTTTCTCGTTTTTATCCCAGTCTATGTTGCTCCTGTTATTTGGAACTGGAACCAATATGTAGACAGTAGATTTCCCTTTGGGCGCTAGAGTTTCATCAGTAATAGATGCGTTCTGAACATAAAATGAGAAATCTTCAGAAAGCCTCCCCTCCTGAATATCTTCGATATTTTGCCGATAATTTTCTGCAAAAATTATTTTGTGATGAGGAGCGAAATACTTTTTATCAATACCCAGATAAAGCATGAATGTTGAACAGGAGTATTTCTTCTTTTCAAGTTTTTCTGGAGAGTACTTTTTGATTTTTGAGTCAAAAAGATTGGTCATTGCGTAACCAAAATCAGCGTTCACGATTACCTTATCGAATTCCATTCTTTTTCCATCTTCCAACTGAACTCCAGTTACTTTTTTTCCTGATCGTGTAATTTTTTTAACAGCTTTGCCAGTAATGACGTTTCCATTCTCTTCTTCAACTACCTTTACCATTGCTTTTGATATCTGATTCAATCCACCGATAACATGGTATATTCCAAACTCGTGTTCAACAAAAGGAATCATTGTGAAAGCAGCCGGGCACTCCCAAGGAGACATCCCCAAATATTTAGACTGAAAGGTAAAACAAACCCGCAGTTTCTCTTCATTAAAATAATTTCCAAGGTTGTCAAAAATTGAACCACCCAAAAAGAAGGAAGGCAGAGCAGCAACGAGTTTGGGAGACAGAAAAGAGGTTATGCTCGAGTAATCTTTGTACAAGTTCTGGATAATTTTTTTATATCTTTTTCGTTCTCTTGAATAGAATTTTTCGAGGCCTTTTTCGTTTCCCGGGAAAACTCGGTTTAATTCGGTTCTCATTTTTTCTTTATCACTACTGATTTTGATACTGAGATCTTGAAAGTTTAGCTGATACATTGGGTCAAGAAGTTTAAATTGGAGATAGTCGATGCTTTTCCGGTTACAAGATTCGAAGACTTCATCAAGCACATGTTTCATCATTAAAAAAGTTGGTCCAATGTCGAACTTGAATTCACCAATATTGAGTGGAGCGCTTCGGCCTCCAACTTTATCCTCCTTCTCTAGAACTGTAACATCAAATCCTTTATGGGCTAAAAGCATAGCACAAGTTAATCCTCCTGGTCCAGCTCCAATTATTCCAACCTTATCCTTCTTGGCTAACCCATTATCTTTTTGAAGCATAGCAATTCCCAACTCGATCTATTTAGAGATTTGTAGCTAATTTAGGTAATGCTTTTATATGACATATGTCATGAAATAAATGTTTGAATAACCATGTTTGAAGTCAGCGCGTACGCACGCATTTAGACTTATGTTGCTGTTGAGCCACAGTCACATATGTTTTTAAGTGTTGTTTTGGCCTCTGGGTTTGAGGTATATTTGAAATGGCCAATGAAGAAGAAGAGAGCGCAAGTTTGAAGTCCGCATGAAAGTTAGATCACGAAAGGAGGAAGTCTTGATTGCCCTATAGTTTTGTTTATGATTTAACAAAGTTCTCTCAAAGTGCATTTAATCAACTACTTGAGACGGCATTTGAAACTGGAGTAACAAAGTTACTTTCAATTAACGCTAAGAGACTTGTTAAACTCTTTAAGCTTGATAAGTTGACAGGGTTAAACTTGGATGAAGCAATAACTCTTGTCGAGGATTTCATCGAAGTTCAGAATGCAAATAATCTTCAGAGAGAAAGGTTTGAGAGAGCTGAAAACAAAGCCTTGCTTATTCCCCATTGTGCAAGGTCACATATGGATAGGCAATGTATGGCAGATTTTAATCCTGAAATCCCAAGCTATAACTGCAATGGTTGTCGACAGGATTGTCTTGTGAATAAGGTAGTTACTCTTGGTAAGGAAAGAGGCTACGACGTTTACGTTATTCCAGGAGGATCATGCGCCGAAAAAATTCTTAGAGGCAATAAGTATGAGGGCGTCGTAGGCATAGCTTGTGGTTCTGAATTAAAGATGGCGCTTGGTCTTTTAAAGAAATTAGATATACCCGGTCAGGGGNNTTATTTTGGTTATTTTCGTTTTCATGGAGGGTGTAGCTTGGTTTCTTCACAAATATGTGATGCATGGTTTTGGGTGGGTTCTGCACAAGGATCATCATTACCCAAAAAAAGGTCGTTTCGAAAAAAATGACTTGTTTGGCTTATTTTTTAGTTTAACATCGTTTCTATTCATTTTGACAGGAATATTATCCCGTTTCGACTTCAAATTAGCGGTTGGAATTGGAATAATGTTGTATGGGATTGGATATTTTCTTGTTCACGATGTCTTCTTCCACAAGAGATTAAAAATCGACTATCGTCCAAAGAGTAATTACATTAAACGGATTCTAAAAGCTCATGGAGTTCATCATGCCAAGAGTACCCCAAAAACTGGCGTCAATTTTGGTTTTCTGTACGCAAGTAAAAAATATGCTATTTCGAAGCTCTAAATGCAGTTGATATGCGTGTCCATGCGCGCGCGTATGAGATTCTATATTACAATTTGAATCAATTTACGCAGATTATTGATTTCTATTTCTTCTGTCCTGGTAATCCACTTGGAAAATTTTGGTTTTGCATCTGAACCTAAGGTGAGCACAGTGACACCGCCATAAGAAATTGTTATAGTGACTCCTTCACTCCGTAGCTCTTCAGCTGCATTTTTCAATTGCCTAAGCAGGTCTCGAAAAGGTTTGATTCTCCTGACGTCTTTTAATAAGCTTCTCAGGAACCTCTTATCAACTATGTTAAGATCAATTCGATTAGTATTGACTGTTAGTTGTAGAAAGTCTTTGTTGTTGGCAGATACTGTAACTTCTCCTGATTTAAGTACACGACTTAACAAGGTTAGTAATTGCAAATTCGCACCATTTGAGAGAAATTCATTTCTTTTCTGAAACGTAGAGAATATCTAAGATAATGGAACCATTTAGTTTCGCTTTGAATATACCCGCTTCTAATGTTAGGTCCTGAAAGCTTAGTTTGATATCTGACCCTTTTCCCGCAAGTTTGTCGATCAATTTTGTGATTGTTTCACCAATATCCGCAGTAGAAGTAGACATACAATTTCACCCCTATAATAAAATAATATTTGTGACATAAAAACTTCTCGCGATAATTAAGAAGAAAAGAAGTGTAAAATAATAGAGTATGCGCGCAGGGTCAAAAAGAATCTGCAAAAAAGCCAAATTGAGTGTTCTATTTTAACACGGACAAAGTTTAATAGTACAAGTTATTTGATAGTGTTTCACATACTGCGGAATACAGGAAGAAGTGGGATGGATTTAAAAGTATATGCACTAGTATTCATCGTTTTGGTGGGAGGCATAGCTGGAGGCTACGCAGTAGGCAATTTTGTTTTTCAAAGCCGAATTTCGGAGCTACAAACCCAAATCCTAGACCTTCAAGATTCAATCGCTGAAAGAGTCGCTGAAGTCGATACTCTTAAAGAAAGAATTGATGACCTCGAGATGGAGAAACAGATAACAATAGAAAAGGTGGATTTAGACATTCCCAGCGACAGTATAAATGTAACTGTTGGAAATCCAACGACTTTTCCCGCATCGATAAAGCTGATCACAGTGTACGGTTTTACTGGGGATTGGAACAGCAGCGGGTGGTATCGAGATACAAGTGATGATGCAACGGGAGTAATATCCAGCGGAGATACAGTTGATCTTGTATGGAACGAGAATGACTCTAGAGCGCCATCAGACTTTTTGGCTGCAGAACGTTCATACTTAATCAGGGTCTATTGTGCCACAGAGTATTACGCCGAGTACTGGTACGATCATCTTTGGCAAATGAGGGTATGGCTGAACATAACAGAGGTGGATTGGGATACTGATGAAGGAAGAATAATGTTAACTGTCGAAAATATGGGAGCACTAGGAGCCAACAACATATCTGTAGATGGAATCACCATCAAAACAGAGGCTTCAGAAAACGATTGGTATACGGACACAAGTGAAGATGCAAAAGTAATCCTCCCTGTTGAAGAAACAAGCGAGCTTGTATGGTCCACAACTGATGCTTCAGCCGCATCAGATTTCGTGTCCCCAGGCTTTCCCTACATGATAAAAGTCATATGGAACACCAATGAATACACCGAGATAATTGTTACCATTCCTGCAGGCACGTATCCGTAAGGGTATCTATACTGCACGCAACATCTTCGTGCCCGTGCCCAACCTTTTCAGCAACTAAACTGTCTCAGTTCCAATTCGATATTATTTAACTATTTCAGTAAATAACCAAACAAAAACTACGTTGATTATTCGTTTCTACCTTGTTTCACTTTGGTTCAGCTAGGTTGAGCAGAGTGGATTCCAGTCATTTGTTGGGCATGTATTCGTTTAGATTGGATAACCCACCACGCTGAGGTATAATACGCTTTCCTTTGCACCATCCACGCCAATAATTTGGTTGACTTCATCGTCAAAGAAAGCCCCAACCTGGCAAGATCCTAATCCCATACTAGTTGCTGAGAGTGCTAAGTTCTGTGCAATATGCCCAGCATCAAGGTAAATGTATCTGTAAGCCCTTTGTTTGTATTTCCATTTTGACCTGCTGAAAATAGCAGTCCAGACAAAAATCGTGGCGGCTTTGAGGAACATATCTTGGTCCAAGGCTGCATAAGCAATTGATGTCGCAAAATCACCCTTTCGGAGTTCCTCTAGGAGATGAGATTCTATTGAGTAATGATATACCGCCTTCTCCAAGCCTTCTACATTGTTTGAAATAAGATATGTTTCGATTGGGTATAATGCTCCTGCAGATGGAACAGTGCGGAACTCATATTCTCTTTCTCTCCTTTGAATGCCTGTTGAGGCCCACAAGAGGTAAGACAATTGAGATTTCCTTACAGGCTTCAGCGAAAATCTACGAATACTCCTGCGGTTTTTTAGAGCTTCATGTAAAGACATTGTGTCTGCCGATTTTGGTGACGGAAGTTTAACTACTCTGCTGTTAGGGTAATGCTTGTATGTACTTGGTTTATTTAACCAATCCAGATATCCGCCTGACAACTTTTCTCGAAAATACTTTGTTTCCTTTTGAAATCTATCTCCAATTCCCGCAAACAATAAAGATCCCCCACTCTTTTCTCCTCATCTAAACTTATCAATCTAGCGCGCGCAGCTATCCTATAGATGGGAAGAATATCTCTTTGTCTGCGTGCAAATGGATTAAAATTCATTATGAGTGCGTGNNNATCATTATTTGAATTTCATAAAGTAGAAAGGGTTTTGTGGTAGTAATCCAAATTGTGGGAATCAAAATGGTAAAGAAATCTCTTTATGAGGCAGCTTGGATCCTTGGTCTAATCGCTGGAATCGTCTGCATGTTGTTTGCCCTTTTCAGCTTTTTTGGTCATATGCCCGAAATATTTGAAAAACCTATAAAAGGCCTCACAGGCTTGGTGAGTGCCGGCGTCCTTGGCGTCATGGGATTCCTGATTCTCGGTGCCGCGCGAATGACGAAAGCTGGAGGCAAAAGGGCAACCTCTGGGGGAGTATTCCTGCTGCTCTTTGGTTTTGTGGCATATTTGGTAGGGGGCGCAATAGGTGCTGCCATAGCAATTTTGACCGGTCTACTAGCCATTATTGCTAGGTATATTTAGAGAAAAGATTAGACCGTCTAGAAAGAAATGAAACCCAAAGGATGCATGAATTCACAATAGAGTAACTTGAAAAATCTACAGATATTAAAAATCAGTGGTTGAACAAACGCGCGCCTACTCGTGTATAAGCAAAAACCATATCCGAAGAAGGTGCCACAAGATAAATATTGAAAACTAGTTTTTTTGCTTCATAATTTATTTCAGTGGATCGCGCTTGATTAAGAAGATGCGAAGATGGACTTTTCAAGTCTGGGCGTGGAATCGCTGGCCATAGGTGCTATCGCGGGTTATTTCGTAGGCTACCTGCTCAAGAAGCTTTTGCATCTAGCGTTAATGCTCGGAGTTTTCGCCTTCCTTCTAATGTATATGACGCACATAGACGCCATAGACTTGAATTATGAGGAAATGGCTGCAACTGTAACTGGGTATTCTGATGTTTTTCTAAATCGCTTAGGGTTTGAAGCTTTCGTGTCCAGCACCTCCTTTGTCGGCAGTTTTTTTGTTGGCTTGTTTCTAGGCCTAAGAAGAGGTTAACGCGCCTCTCTCTCATATAAGAGTGGATATTGTGTATGCGCGCCCCAACATTGTTTTCTAGCAACCACAAACAAGCGTAGTATCGAAAATTGATGTAAGCGAAGCTGGGAACGGCAAACACCTAAAGTTGATTCATATACTTCTTAACTGCGCCAACCTTGTTCTTCATAGTCCGGGGTTTGTCCCTTCTGTCGTCTATTCGGAGGGTCGACATAACCCTTAATATGCCCTTGGCAACGAGGGCTTCGTGGGCAACCTTCACTCCCTCAAGGATGATCTCTAAGCTGTCTGCCTCCATAACCGTTCCCATAGGAGTAGTTTCGCATTTCAACCCCTTCACCCCGTTCAATGCGATGACCGCCGCTGCCACGTAAATACCCATGCTCGTTTCTCCATGCCCTATAGGTGTTACACTAAATTCAGCCATAACTTTGGAACCTTCAGTCGCACTCATGACTTCTTCACTCCCACAAAAGATTCATTCTGTAACGTATATTTAGATTAGCCCCACTACCGAAACTTATCATAATCGTAGCGGGACCAAGTAGCATTTCACTCAACGCATGTATGGAGTATTATAGTTTCTACTGGGAGAAAGCGAAATCTAAAATTACGTGTATGCCAACTCGTAAACAAAATGTGCGTGTGTATTTCTTTGAACAGAGCAGCATTTTATAAAACGCAAATGCACGCGCGCTAATTCAAGCTAGAGGCTGAAACTCTTAGAGTGAAAATACTTGAGTTTATTCTTTATTTTCTGCAAAGTCTCGATGGTTTCTCCCAAGTCTTGCAGAATTTTTTCCACAACATCGCACGAGAGCTCTTCTGAAGTCATGATTCCCCGAACCATTTGAAGTAAAATAGTTCAAAAATCTTATAGATAAATCTAGTGAATCAACAATATTGAGTGAACGTTATTACATACGCGTCTCAGGAGATAATGATTGCACAGGTCTGATTTCGAGACGCTTCTCTTAGAGGCAGTGGATGAAGCGTTATCTTCGCTGGGAGATTCGGGGAAGCAGGCGGTCTATTTTCATCTGGAAAAATCTTTCAATATTGGCAAGCGAGATATTCCTCAAAAAATTGAGAAGTTTGCCGACGCAATCGAAAAAACTTTTGGGCTTGGCTCCAAATTTCTTGAAATCCTGATAATGAAACACCTCTATGAAAAAGTTGGGCAAGTCTTTGAATATGATCAAGAACCGAAGGATCTAGTGCTTAATGAATATGTAGCGGCGGCTAAGCGAAGTTTTCTGAAGAAAATAGGCCACGCGACGCTGTAAAGCAACAGTGTATGCATGCTGGTTCCACCTATTGTGTTAATCTCTACTTTGAATTTGAAAAGCGTCAGTCACTTTGTTGCGCCCGCAAAGTAGGCAATATTGGGAGCCGAAGTTTAATGAAGCCAAGAAAGCATTCAAAACGTTGTATTTTTCCTTTTTTCCGAAAATCACGATTTGATGTTATAAACAATTTTGAAAAGCTTTCATTAACTCTATGGAAAAACGCCGTTTGTGTGCATGTTTGCTGGAACATCTTTCTTTTTTTATCCGCCTCTTCTCCAGTCAAGGCTACATTTGCTCGTATGCGTGTATACTGGAATATTGGTTTCATCGACTGGTGGAGTAGGTTTGTCAAGAGTTTCTACTGTCAAATTTTTGAAGGCTACAACCGTGTCTCTGTCATACGTTATCAGAATTCCTAGTTCATTGCTGCTTATAGTGTCGTCTCCGGTTGCTATACTTTGCAAGAGGGTACCATTTATATCATACAATTCGGCTGTTATTTTGTCCTCAGACATCTTTGCTAAGACTTTATACCATCTGTTTTGTTTTGTGCTCAGGGATGCGTTCATGAACGCCGTATTATTTCCATCAAGTCCTTTTGTTATTTGAGGTATGCCATAATCGTCTAGCCCTCTTATGCTTAAACTGTAATTATGTCCGTCAATATGTCGCAGAACAAAACCAAATTGATCATTTATTCTTTGTTCGCTTCTTGGTATTCTTATTCTTATTGCTCTCTCGTTTACCCGTATTGTTATGTTTTGTTCGCTTCCTAATACAATGAATTCACCGCTAAGGAAGACGCCTTCAGCTCCCGAGCAATTAATTTTAAGAAATTCCTTAAAATCTGTATGCCTTAGAAAATTTAGGACAGCAAAACTCGTACGTGCTGATATGAAATCAGGCTCGGCACCCCAGTAGTCTTCAAGTTCCTCAAACTCAACCAATGGTTGAATTAATCTAACAAAAACTGTAAGTATTTCGCTGTCCGAACCAGTGTGATTTGAATCGCCACCCCAGCTTGTTCTGATAAAATATGTACCTGGTAAAGTAAAGTTCCAATTCAATGAATAATTTCCAAGATCGTCTGTATAAACTGTTCCGAAGGTGCTGGAAGAGGAGCCATCTTGAGTAACATAAGTCACGACCCGTTGTCCTGAGTAAGCCGGTGAAATTGAACCAGAAATCGTGAGCGCAAGAGCTCTCTCTCCAACTATCGAGGGTCCTGGAGACAGGTTTATAGATATGGAAGAAGAGAGCAAGGGACGATCTAAACTTGATGAAACATATGCTGGCGATGTTTCCTCACAATCTTCAAGAGAAATAATCGAAGCTCTAGCACCAATAAGACTAATAGGTTGATCACCTACTTTCCAGTCCCCTTGAGAAGTACACTCAGCCATCCAATACTTTTTATCGTTGTACTCAAAGTAAGTGGAGGCCATCCATTCCGTCTGATAGATAGGCGTGTATGGTAGGTAGACTCCAACATTCATGTGACTCGGGCTCCTATCTTTGTAGTAAAGTAAAACGACATCTAAGCCTCCAGCCTTCATAATTGAGGCGGCAAGAAGCGACAACACATCGCAATCTCCTGAATTTTCTACAATAGCCTCAACAGGATACTTCACGTCACTCTTAACGTATTGAATCTGATGAACCAGCATCAATACGGCGTTGGCGAATTGTTCATCACTGTAGGGCATATCGCGTGTAACGTTTTGAATACTCTCCGCGATAGGTTTAACTGCATCAGGCGTTACAAACTTTAAGTAATCCCTGTTACGGTAGACGCGGTGACTCTCATTACAGTAATAATCGTAGAGGGAAGGCGGCACTGAAGTGTACAATGTGCGCGTAAAACGCTTGCTCCCGCTAGATTCGACGGAGAAAGTGTAGGTTCGGTCATAATTGCTTCCAAAAGAATGGGTTGGCGCAATGAAAGCTAACAACAAAACGCTGACAATTAAAACAATTGTTTTCTGGACCTTGAAATGCATACGTCCTCTAATGATATGTTTCTTCCGAAGATTTAAACCTTGAGTCAATTAATAAAAACGCGCGCATTCAGCATGACGGTCTACTGGTATTGTTATGAGTGTTGGGTTTTCATTAGAGAGGATTTGAGCAAATGAAAATAGATTATGGTGACTTCATCTTTTAGTTGGGAAAACCCATAAATATTTAAAATGGAGCTCATCTGTAGAATCTAAATATTCCACAGGAAGATGCAACATCGTGGGTAAACGAATTCGTGTCCAAAGACGCGGCAGAGGGGCTTCGACCTTTAGAGCATCTACCCACAAGAGAGTAGCGCCTGTTCAATACCCTCCAACGTCCAAAGAAGAACGGGAAGGAGTTATCCAAGGCCAAATCCTTAAGATTCTCCACGAGCCAGGAAGGGGCTCTCCACTTGCCTCTATAAAACTTGAGACTGGCAAAACCTACTATACTGTGGTTCCAGAAGGAGTCTATGAAGGTCAGCCAACTCAGATTGGAGGCAAAGCCTCTGTGGAGATAGGTAACGTTCTTCATTTAGGCAAAATCCCTGAGGGCACCATGGTCTGCAATGTTGAGCTTTCACCTGGCGATGGAGGTAAACTTGTGCGTTCTTCCGGGTCCTACGCGACCGTGGTGGCGCACACACCCGATGGAACCATTTTGAAGCTTCCTTCCGGAAAGACCCGACATATTAATAACCTTTGCCGAGCAACGATTGGAGTTGTTTCCGGCGCGGGCCGTGTTGAGAAACCTTTTCTCAAAGCGGGCGCTAAATTTCACTTAATGAAGGCAAAGGGGCATATGTATCCCCGCACGCGAGGCATCGCCATGGTGGCTGCAGCTCATCCATACGGAAGCAGCAAGAGAGGAGGTCGAAAAGTTACAACAGTGTCGCGTAGTGCTCCTCCGGGAAAAAAGGTTGGATTGATCGCTGCTAGAAGTGCTGGGCGCAAAAGAAGAAGAAAAAGATAATCCGCTTCAAACCTTTGGTCCATAAATAGTGAGACAAGCCATGCATCACGGTTCAACTACTTTTTGAAAAAACAAGAGCATTTCACATTCATTGTTCCTAAAAACATATAAATTCAGATTTCAATAATATCAAAAGGCATGCTATGAAAAAATTGGAAATAATAAGAGCTATTGAGAAAATTGTATCTAACTACGCAGCTTGGACTATTGGTATAACTGATGATCCAATACGTCGTAAGATTCAACATAATAGTCCCGCGTGTTGGCGTGACTGGGAAGCTGATACCGAAGCCATTGCCAGAACTGTTCAGAAGCATTTCCTAGATAAAGGTATGAAAGGTGGCGGTGGCGGCGGAGACCATCCCAACTATGTCTATATTTTCTGATCTTTCCTGAATCTGACAGCGCATATAATTCCAACTTGAACAGTATGTGTAGCCCTCTCCCCTTTCTTCTGCAGGCAATTATTCTACATGTCATACTATCTAACGCACGCGCAAACAGAATTAAAGAATCTGAATTAAAATGTCTATCAAGTTTGTTGTACTGCTCATTAGAGCAGCACCATAAATGTTACGAGTTTTCCAAGTAGCCAAAACCTTTGCAGCTGAACCAACCAAATTTGTCATAATCCATGGCAACGATGCAGAAATAAACATCTGAAAAGCTACGATTGATATTGTAAATAACAAAACGCTATTTTCTCGGTTAAAATATCTATTAAATAGAATACCCATGAAAAAGAATGTTTGAGCGAAAACTGAGAGAATTGAAACGAGTAGAATCCACAAAACAAGACCATCAACAGTATATTCGGGAATCCACTTGAAACCAAAAAAAGTGTAAGAGAATGAGAAAAGGAAAACGTTGAAGATTACACCCAAGAAGATGTAAAAGATTGTTTGCCTAGAATCTCGCACTTCCAAGCCTACGCTCTCCAAAGAAACATTCCTCTTCGTAATTATTAATAGCAAAACTGGGATGACCAGAAAGGTTAGCAAACTGGTTGAAGCATAATTGAAAGTCAGGTTATTATCTACCAGGGGCTTCTCTGGAAGCAGAATTGGAAAAATAGACAGCAAGAGCCTACCATGCAAAGTGTGATAAAGAAAGCCTACAATAAAAAGCAGAAATGAAATCTCAAAAAGATAAGTTTGCTTTCCTCTGAACTTTTTGATAATTGCCAAAAAAAGAACAAGCAACCCAAGCAAGATAACACCAAGATTTATGCCAAATGGACCAAAATAGACATGCCAAACACCAAACACCAAAAGAGGCACCTCGGAGAGATAATCAGGCTCAAAGCTAGATGTTCACAATCAGCAATATTATACCTTCGTATCTTATTCATACATGCATGACTTTCCCACCAGAAAATAGTAACAGTAGATATTCTGTTAAACAACCAATCAGAGAACCAGTTGAGAAGATAGAAGATTCTTCCAAAAGTCATAAAAACTGCTTTAGTGCAAGCATAGCGCGCGCGCGGGGGGTAATAATCGGAAGACTTACGGAGAAGATTGGTGAGGAGCAGCTCATAGCATTCGGTCCTCTACTCTTGATGTTAGGAATATTTCTGATGCCCCTGATTCCGAATATTGTAATATTCGTTTTCTCGTTGACCGTTATGTCGCTTGCGAGCGGAATGATGCGAACTGTCGTGCCCAGCTTCATTTCAAAGATCAGCCCCGCAAATGAGCAGGGAGGCATATTAGGAGTGACAAATGGGGTAGCAAGCATCGCACGTGTTCCAGGGCCTCTAATTGCAGGTTTTCTTTTCAAGTCTGCTGGATCTGCTGCTCCCTTCCTCGCAAGTGCTGCCATGTTGATAGTTGCCTTTGGTTTCGGATTCAGAGTCCGCGCCAAGCGCGTAAGATCTTGAGAGTAAAGAGGCATGGATGCAATACAGCGGAAAATAACCATTGGTTTACCAGTTTATAAAAATGTTTAATAAACTCGAAGGAACCAAAAGTTGTAGGCGAGGAAGAAAATGCCTAGAGAATTCACATACCGTGGCCACACGATTGATGAACTTCAAAATATGTCGATGGATGAATTCATCCGCTTGCTTCCCTCGCGGCAACGTCGAAGCTTACAAAGGGGACTAACCCCCGAACAACGAATACTCCTCGAAAACATCAGAAGAGTCAAGAAAACTCGGCCGGAAGGAGGAAAGTCAGTCGTCAAAACCCACACCCGTGACATGGTTATTCTCCCAGAAATGGTTGGCGTTACAATCCTAGTCCACAACGGAAAGGAGTTCACGGCGGTGGAAATAGCGCCAGAGATGATTGGGTGCTACCTAGGCGAGTTCGCCATCACTCACAAGCCTGTCAAACATGGATCACCAGGCATCGGTGCTTCAAGATCATCAATGTACGTTCCCCTGAGATAAAAAGTACAGCAGCTGAGAGTCTGTAATTCTCCACTCTTGTTGGATCGAGGGGTATTTTCCAATGGCATCAATTCGCTCAATCTGTTTTTTTGGTGATGTCGTGTAAAAGACGAAAACATAGATGAATTAATTTATAATTAAACCTGGGCGTATGATGCGTCAAGGCTGCAAAATCCTTGCGCAACAAAGTTTGTGTTTTAAGCTCATTTTCAAGTAGCTCTACTGAATGATGCCCGGGAACAGAGAAAAGCTTCCTTCTCTTTCAGCAACCAAACGTTTTCAAAGACTGTAGTTGGATGAGCCTCTTCGTATAGCTATTGGTGATCCTTCTAAATCTTGTGGAAATGTTTTTTCTACATGTGTGGTATCATATGGCTGGGAGCGAAGCCACAAAACGAAAGAGGAAAAAGTTTCGAATGCTGGATCTTTTTATGACTATTCCACAAATTCCTACCTAGAAAGCAACAATACCGTTTGAATATATTTTATTGAGAAAAAGGATTTTCGCAACTGATTTTCTCTCAAGCTCGATAGGTTGGTTCAGACGGCTTCTTTTTCCTGACTGGAGAAATATTTGGGAGGGGAATGGGAGGTGGGATGTTCAAGGTTCGGCAGACAATTACTGACTCTACAAATACAACGTTGGATATAGATTGAACGATAATTGGCGGCGGAGGCTTTTTTTCCTCATATTTGCCACGAATTTGTTTAAGCTCATCTTTCAACCCTCTCACGTGGCTCTTCCCCTTCAAGCTAATCTGAGCTATAGCTGGAGTATAGTTTATGGTGAAAACAAAGGGTACCTCCAGCATGTCTTCACGTTTCTCATTGATTCCCACAACGTTAAGATTTGTGGCAACCTGAACAGGGGGAATAGGTTTCTCAATGTCCCAAAACCGCTCTGCAGAAATGTTGCTTACAAAAACCCTTACATGAACCATCCTCTACCCTTCATCCATCTATCCTATAGAAATTTCAAGATTTAAGTATGTGTTACTTTCCAGTTTCAGCCTGTTTGTACCGCGTGAAACCGCAATGTCCGCAGGTGTAACGATCACTATGATCACCCATGAAATATCCTGATCCACATCGCTCGCAGATAGGAAGCAACCTTTTAAGCCCCTCTTCATCAACTTTATAATAAGAGAAAACTCCTCTTCTCCGTTTTCCAAGTTTTTTCTCTTCGGTGTTTTCAGTCTCTTTTTCGGCCACCCATATTTCCTCCTTCTCTTTATTCCGATTCTTCTGCTGTTTGTGGGCCTTCTGCCTCTTTCGCAGGCACATTTCTGGCTACTATATGTTTCGGTTCCACGATTATCGCTTGTTCAATTGAATCGTAAGTGTTAGCTTCGCCAAAGGCGGTCATTGTTCCCGTTTTTGTCTCCATCTTTCTAACGTAAACTAGTTCGATTTTTGTTTTCAAAAGAGCAGCAAGTTGCTTTCTCACTTCAAAACGATTTGGAGTTCCTCCAGTTTCGGTATGTTCAACGTTGAAGGTTACCTCTTTTCTTTTAAGCATAGGGTTGTGTTCTTTGGAAATTATCTTGACCTTCATTGGCACACTTCCGTAGGCTTGTGATTTGACGTTAATCTCTTACTTTAGCTTTTCGAAGACTGTTTCATGGCATCAACGATGCTTTGCACCTTTTCTCTCTTCCTTTCGGTAACCTTGACCACAACTATTCCTTTATGTGGCTGTCCATAAACTACGAGGGAATTTTCAGGAGCCAACAAAACCGCAATGAGGGCAATTAGGTCTTCTTCACCATCAACCAACACCTTTGTTCGTCCCTTTTCGCTTAAAGCCCTTTTCGTAACGATCCAAGCTTCTTCAGTCAACGTTCCAGGAGGATTTCTTAGGTGTAACGTTTGGTCAGCATCCACTACGATGGGTTGAATCGGATCCCTCATAACCTTGTTGTCAACTATTAGAACTTGCATAGAAATGCCGTGCTTAATCATGTTGTCGGAAACCGCGTCACCCACAGATATAACTGTTGATGGCTTGTCCGTTTCAATCAACTTTGCCAGTTTTTTCATAGTTTCATCGAAGGAGCCTTGAAGCAATAGTCCTAAAGGCGCCTTTAATTTCTCGCGCAACGTAGTTGTTAGGAAGCGTATTTTGTTTACCTACCTTACACGAAGCGCGTAGCGTCCCTTTTCCTTCACTTTCATTGCGCGAGCTATAGCTGATCCTTCGGGATCAATTATTATCACTAAACCCGTGAAGTCGTCGCTTAGGCTCGTGGCTTTGCAACTTAGACAAACGGACCCGTAAGAAATAAGGTGGCATTCTCGACATGCTTTTGCACTCATTTTTCTGAGCTCCCGGGTTTTTCAGTCTTTTTTGTTTTTGCAGCTTCGGCACCCTGTATTTTTTCTATGTCCTTCTTGATCCATTCGATTTTTCCGAGAAAGGGCTGTCTGGCGGTTACACCGATTTTTCCAGAACCTCCGCCGCGGCCGAGAGAGACAGCTGTTATGCGGACTCGTACGTGGTCTCCAGTCGTGAGTTTTCTTTTTGTTTCTTTACCCATGAGTACTCCTTGCCTTTCATCATGGGAAATGTAATCATCCATAAGTTGAGATACGTGGAGTAGAGCGTCGACGGGTCCTATGCGGATGAAGGCTCCGAAATCTGCTATTTCAACCACTTCGCCCTCAACAACCTCTTGAATCTTTGGAAAGAATGTAAGAAGAGCGAATTTGGCTTTGTGAAAAGTTGCCCCGTCTCCTGGAATAATCTTTCCAAAAGGATTAACCTTGATTTCTGTCACAGCTATGACGTAACCAAGCTCCTCGTCGACCATGCCCTCATATTTCATCTTCAATTGTTCGTAACTTACGTTCTCGATACCCTCTCCAAACTTTTCCGGTGGTATTCGAATAGTGTCTTCTAAAGTTACGAGTTTGAACAACCAATTATCACCTAATTTCGTTGATTATTGTAATTATTATCACGAAAGCATGCTCCTGAATTTGTAACCTAGCCTTTTGCCTCCAAATAAGTGGCAGCCTCATTTATAAGATTATATTGCACCATCCAACTCCAAACGCTGTTTTTGCCTCAAGAATATGACTGGGACACCAAGATTCCTTAATCTTTTCCTAAGCTCTCGATCATTTGTAGCAGCAGGGCACTTCCACTGCACTGCCATTCTAACAATTACGTCATCATGGGTTTCCTTTGAGCCTTTTTCAACGTAGACTAAGCAACATTTCTCGGCGAGTTTGAGGGCTAACAAAGCTTGTTTGCGTAATTTGGGAGATCCTACTTCAGCCAGTTTTTGAAGTTCTTCCTGTGTTGGAGAGAGGAGAATGGGATCAAAACGTTGGTTCAAAAGGTTTGTTAATTCTTCGAATATGTCGAGTTGAAATTGCGAAGGGATGAAAAGAAAGCTTGAATCAAAAACAACTTTCACCGTCTCTCTTCTATTTTCGCACAAATTTTCACAAGCCTCCAAACAATTACGTGTCTTTGACAGCTCACTGCGCTGACGAATCAGCAATAATGAATAGTTTTTAATTTCTCCCAGCTAATACGTAGGCAGTAGTCTCCGCTTCAATTACCCCTTTATTATTCCGTAGCCGATGAGACGCCATCTGCCAACGATCTTTCTGCTTATGGCTACTCTAGAGTTTTCTTCGGCACATACTGGCCTTGCCAATTGAAGAGTGGCGAAATCATCTTTTACAGATACAACGTTTCCAACGGTAATGGCTGTTCCAACGTCTAGAAGGAGACGTTCACCTTTGTTTACTCTGTCAACCTGCACAAGTTCCTTGGTTCCTATGGCCCGCTTAAAGAGGTGAGTGTGTAACACTAATTCGGATCGATTTGGCGGAAGCATATCTGGTTTTCCCACCAAATTTCCTATGAGTCCATCTGCTTTAGTTAGAGACGGATCTAAGAGAGTTCCTATGCCTAACAAACCGCCGCATTGAGCTTCCTTGACTTTTCTTCCGCCAGCGTGTAAGCTTACCGCCTTTGTGAAAAGCGATTCATAAAGCGTTTTACCATACTTTTCCACCCTTACTCCTGGACGAATTTCAAGCTCGTCTCCAGTCGAAAATCTTCCTTGGAAGATGCTGCCTCCAATGACCCCTCCCACCAAGTTTTCCACCAAAGTTCCAGGTTTATTTACGTCGAAGGAGCGTACAACATACATTCTAGGAGGTTTATCCGGATCCCGACTTGGAGTAGGAATGTTTTCTTCCAATGCTTGGATAACAGCGTCAATGTTTACTGAGTGTTGAGCAGAAACTGGAATGACTGGTGCACCTTCGGCCCCGCTTCCCTTTACAAACTCAACTATTTCCCTATAACTTTCCAATGCTCGTTTCTCATCAACAATGTCAATCTTATTTTGTACAATTACAAGATTTTTTACTCCTGCCAATTCTATAGCTGCCAGATGTTCTCGAGTTTGGGGTTGCGGACAAATTTCGTCGGCCGCTATGACAAGTATGGCACCATCCATAACTGCTGCTCCAGAAAGCATTGTTGCCATTAGGGCTTCGTGCCCAGGCGCATCTACAAAACTAACTGCCCGAACGAATTCGCCGGGGGAACCGCAATGGAAACAGATAGGCTTCGTAGAGTAGGATTGACCCGATTCACATTTGGAGCATTTATATATGGGAGCGTCCGCATAACCAAGTTTTATTGTTATGCCGCGTCGCAGTTCCTCACTGTGCCTAGCTGCCCAAACACCGGTAATGGCTTCCACTAGAGTGGTTTTTCCATGATCAACGTGACCGATAGTTCCTATATTAACTTCTGGTTGACGAGGTAAGGTTTTAATTTTCTCTGGAATGTTTCATCTCTCCAATGATTATGCGTCGTATAAGTATGTTCTCTAGTTCTAAAATGTTTTGTTAGATGCGCACATGCAAGTGTCTATGAAAAAAGTGTCAAAAAACGCGTGCGCAGGGAACTACTGGAAAAAATCATAGACGAAAGGATAAAGGAATACTTGGACCAGAAAAAACGAAAATTAAACTAACCTTCTTCTTTTTCTTTCGTTACAACCTTTACTTTCTTTTTTCCCTTCGGTTTTTCTGGTTTTTCGCGTTTCTTCGGCTTCTCAACAATTTTCATATTTATTTGAACAATCTCTTCTGTCACGACATTGCCTCTAAGAGTTTTTCTTTGTCTCTCTCCCTTTCCAGAGGAATGGAAACCCACACCCTCACTTAAGATGGCGCCAATTCGAACTCCTCCATGAATGTTAGGCCTCATGGGAAATCCATCCTTATCGGAACCACCAGTTATTTTCAACCTGTGATCACGCATTTTGACCACGGATCCTTCAATTACTTCTCCAAGTTTTCTACCAACCAAGGGAACTGCTTGGGTTCCCTCTACTTCAATGGATCTAGATTTGCCTGTTTCTGGATCCGAGATTATTACTTTGAATTTAGCCATAAGCGAATTTTACTCTCCTACCGCAGTTTTTCTCATGACGTTAACTGAATGGGATGCAGCCATTTATTAAAGGTTCGCTATGATCCAAAACTAGAATCGCGTTGAGATCGTGTTTCCTTTCGCCTCTTTTTCCTACGAATAGTTAAGAAAATTCCTACAGTGACGGTCACACCAACAATTATTGTTGTAAATAGAATCAAGGAAAACAGCCATTCAAGGGTGAAATTTTCATGATTTGTTGGAGATGCCTTCAATATTTCTTCTTCCGTATAAACATAGAAGTGATTGTCTTCAAGAAAATCTCTGTAACTTCGAGATGAGGATACATAATCCGTTTGATTAACGTTCATATACTGAAGGACGTTTCTGGAAGTGACTGCTGCCTTCTTTATTGCGTCAAGAGGATCAGCAAACCCACCTAATATATAGGTTAGGTCAACAGGTAACCATCCCCAAGGCGGAACGTACACCATAGCCCATCCGTGCCATCCAATTTGCTTTGAGATGCTTCTCAAGTGGTCATTCCAATACGTGCTATTATCAAAAGATGAAGGATCGTATATGCAGCCGATTTGAAGGTATGCCGGGATTTCGTAGATACGGCAGAGCGTTATCAAGAGAATCGCTTGGTCGTCACAGTCTCCTTCAAGCCGAGCATAAGTTTCGTTTGGATACAAAGGAACCTCATGTTTCTGTGCCGGGTAGTCAACATTTTGCTTAATCCATTCAACGAAATTCTTGACAAGAGTAAGAACCCTTGTCTCATTTCCAACTATATTTTGAGCTAAATCTTGAAGCTCCAGATCATTAACTAGCCAGGTACCGCCTTCTCCACAGTAACTTTCCTTTAACTCATTTGGAATATCGTCAAGAGTACCTGAATTCTCTTTCCCTATATTAGGAAGAAGACGAGGTTTTGAAAGGGCGTGGTATGTAACCCTGTAGCTTATGTTTTCGCCGAGATATAGTTGTGATTCTGGAAACTGCAAAACCGCTATTGGATTTCCATCTTCGTCAAAAGTGGTGTTTTCTATGGTGTAGGAATGTTCGATCAGCTGAATCGTTTGCCACGTGTTGTTCATAAATAAGCTGATCGTGCGGTCTTCTTCCGTGAAAGTCCAGTTTTCGATCCCCTTGTTGCAGTAGGTGGCACTCATATTGATAATAAAAGTAACTTCCTCGTTTTCACGCTTTAACATAACGAAACTGGTGAAAGTTAGGCTTGCAAGTAACAGAAATAGAGTGGAGACAATTATCGTCATCCTTTTCACGATTATGGCTCCCTTATGCAACTTATCTAATGAGGTCATGCAAGGTTGCCAATAATAACATTCCTCTCAAACTTTTTTTGGGATCCCGCAACTTCAGTAATCAAATGGTTATGGTTGTTTTACAGGGCACGATTAGGAGTAGCCTAATTATTTCCTGTAGTCTGCTAATCCATGTATCCTTAAAGGTCGAAAGGAGGTTAACGTTACATTATGAAGCTATTCTACGTGGACTCTGAATAAATCTATGTCTAACGCCATTTCTCTGGTGCACTTCAAGAATTCTCTAGCGGCTCGTTCCACATCCCGCGACTGCGTAATATATCTTCCAACAATAATGATATCCGCTCCGTTTGCCAAAGCTTCAGGCGCTGTCTCAGGAGTTATGCCGCCGGCAACAGCCACCAAAAACCTTTCACGCTGGAAGGTTTGCCGCATTTCCTTTATTATGTCCCAGCGAGTCTTACCCGTTCTTTCCTCTACGTCTATGGCGCGATGTAAAATCACGGTGTCGGGGAAACCTTTGAGAGACTGCAGCTTCCTAACAGGGTCTTCAACGTTCATCATATCCACCACACCATAGATTCCAAGCCTTTTAGCTTCGTAGATGAACTTGTCAATCGTTTCATGGGATGCTAACCCTGCAACTACAACGGCATCTGCAGTTTCCTCAAAAGCTAGGTCAACCTCGACTTTTCCAACATCCAAGGTTTTTAGATCAGCGACGATGAATTTGTCTTTAGCCACTTCCCTTAGATCACGGATCACTTTCACACCGTATTTCTTTAATAGGGGTGTGCCGACTTCCAAAATGATTCTGTCGCTTTCCGGCAGTTCGTTTATGATTTTCTTTGTTCTTTCTAGGCTTGGAATGTCAAGGGCTATTTGTAGGTAGGGTGGTCTCCATAGTCGGGGCACTTTGAAGCCCATTATTGGGTGTTTCGCTCGGTCTTTGTCGTAAAGGATTTTTTTCAGTGGTGGATACTTTTCTAGGGCTCTTGTCAAGGCAAGTTTGGTGGCTCCATAGTTATATTGGTAAATTCTTCGATAGTCCTTCGCCTCCGGATGCAGAAAAACGCTACATATAATCAACCAGTCGTCAAGTTTATCCTCTGGAATGACGCCCTCTTCAACAGCGTCAGCAACTGCTTTTGCCACAGCCGCTTGGGCAGGACCAAAAATCTTTCCCGCCTGTTCCATGTTTTTCACAGTAACCTTGGGAACTAGAAGTGTGTGGGGCTTGGGAGGAAGGTTTGGCCTAATAACTGCGAGAAGGGGAGTGTGACCGGCAGACAATGTTGACAATCCGTTTGCGAAAGCTTCTCCCACAGGACCCACTTTGTCTCCAATTATTAAATCGATATGAGCAACTTCGGACCCCTCACCCATCAAAGCCTCACCTATGAGGTAAGCAGACTCTTCACGCTTTTTCCCAGCTTTCACGGATAATTTCCTCTCATTCGCATCTGCAAAATCGACACCAAATTCCTTCATCCATTGATAAAGCGTATCACGATGTATCCCTAAAATCTCAGCTGTACCCTTAATTGTCGGTTTTGTCGACTTACTTCCCCGAGCCTTCCTCAACTCTCTTTCCCTATTCTTCGCTTTTATAAGTAAACTGACGAGAGTTTCTCTAGTCTCTGGCTTCTTACCGTCATATTCCGACATAATGCCACTCTCAACGAGAAGAATAACGGAACATATATAAAAGTATGTCGGAAAGAGTAAAGAAGATTTCACAAAATCCGACACAATATGAAGCCAACTCTTCTTGGAGCATAGTTCATGCGCGCGCAACTACATTACAGGATGGAAGTGGTAAGAGTGAAGAACAGGCAGCAAAAACCGTCACACGATATTGTCAGTTGGCATATCTCTGTGGCAGCCTTTAACTATGCATTCGTGGCATCGAAGCACCCGCTGTCTGCGCAAGGCTATCGTTCAGATCTGTGTTTCTTTTCTTCGCGCGTTCGCTTTTCATCAACCGCGTTTCTTATCCATTCTGAAGGGTTCGAAACATTCTTTAGGTACTTCAGTTGATCCGCTCTCAAGCGCACTCCATAATGAAGCTTCTTTTGGCTCATTTGACACACCGTTTGAATTAAGATTCAGAATGGAAAAAACTTTATGAAGCCAAGATATTGATTGCTATTGAATCTTCAAAGGCTTTCATGAAATTTTTCACAACTTTACTTCCCGGAATACGTTTCAAAAGACTTGGTAATTATGTTCGTTAACAATTCGTTCAGTTATACCTCCCTCCGCAGGCGCATCGAACGCGCCTCCCTCCAATGTAATAAAAAGCACGCTTCTTAGTGACTGGATACCCATTTCGCTCTACCACCTCTATCGCAGACCCAGAACCAACTGCTCATGCAATCCTCAGAAAACCTTTTTTTCGAGATTTTCACGAACCACGTTTCTCCCCTGAAGTTAATTGCCCTCTCCAAATAACAACCGAATGTTATACACAATTCGCGTCACAAAAAATTTCTTGATAATTTTTACGAAAGTTGGTTATCATCAAAATCCAGCTCTGATCATGTGTGCGAGCGCTTTCCTTCGTTTATGTTATACATCAATTATCAGCCTAAACTAAATTCA
>JABAOH010003765.1_pt1 | contig 36038 bp, 33 predicted proteins | sample 7062181 | NCBI WGS metagenome assembly JABAOH01 (sample SAMN14538630, study PRJNA623070) | marine sediment metagenome | biome: marine biome [ENVO:00000428]; feature: marine pelagic biome [ENVO:01000023]; material: deep marine sediment [ENVO:00002113]; isolation source: pool of 5 deep marine... | reverse complement strand
TTGAATCGAACCAGCCCATACATCCTGTGTTAACGATTTTCACCTCAATGTTCATGCATGGAGGACTGTTTCATATCGGCGGCAATATGCTTTATCTCTGGATATTCGGCAATAATATAGAAGATAAACTCGGTCATTTAAAATTTTTTATTTTCTATTTATTCTGCGGGATAGTCGCTGCGATTTCTCATGTAGTGACTGAACCTCATTCGAACATCCCGATGATAGGTGCTAGTGGTGCTGTTTCGGGTGTTCTCGGAGCATATGTACTTCTCTTTCCAATGGCTAAAGTACATACAATACTCTTTTTTGGCTTCTTCATACAGATTGTTAAAATCCCTGCCTTGATAGTTATCGGATTTTGGGCTATTATACAAGTTGTGAACGGTATGATCACCAAAGGGATACTGAATCAGGGGGGAGTTGCCTGGTTTGCCCATATAGGGGGATTCATTGCAGGTCTTTCAACAATAAAGCTGTGGCAGTTGAGAAGGAGGACCTCAAAGTGGTAGTAATTTGTCCGAGATGCAAAATAAGACTTAAAGTAGATGAAACAAGACTCTTACCTCAGGGTTCCAGGTTTAAATGCCAAAAATGCAGTACTGTGCTTGTTGTAAAAAAACCATCTTTACAGGCAAAAAGGACTCTTGACAGCAGGAAGATACTTGTAGCTCACTCAAACCCTGAGATAAATGGAAAAATAAAATCAATTCTTACAGAGCAGAATTATAAAGTCATTACATCCGCTGAGGGCATAGATGCAATGGTCAAGGCTTTGGGAGAAAGCCCTTACCTCGCAATTTTAGAAGTTGTTCTGCCTAAAATTTATGGTTTTGAGTTATGTAAAAGGTTGAAATCAAGAGCAGAAACGAAAAATATGAAATTTATATTGATCACATCTGTATATGACAAAACAAAATACAGACGGGAGCCGACTTCATTATATGGTGCTGATGAATATATCGAAGAACATAACCTGTCTGCAGAATTAATTAAAAAAGTCAATAGCCTTCGAGGGCTTCCAGTAGAAGAAACCGAAAGAATGATTCAACCCCCGTTAGAAAAGACTGAACCTCAAAAAGTTGAACAGATCGAAATACCAGAAGAAAAATTTGAACCTGCATTGAAAGAGGAACCTCTTATTGAAAAAAAATCTTTCGATGAAGATATAGAAAAAGCGAAGAGACTTTCTCGTACAATAATAAACGATATATACCTTTACAATGCTTCAAAAGTAGACGAGTCAATAAGAAACAACAACTTTTTTACAGTATTTTCCACAGAGTTAAATGAAGGCAAGAAATTATATGAAAACAGGATACCTCCTGAAATAAGGGATAAAGGCGATTTCTTTACCGAGGTTATAGAAAACTTTATCAACTCAAAAAAGACGACCCTTGAACTATAAATTTATTCAAAATTTGAAGTTTTTTAAAGATAATTGAAGATATAATCAGATTTATCGATTTATTGCCAATAAATAAGACCTTGCCATAAATCGGTGTTTCTTTGTATATTAGCACTCACTTACTTTGAGTGCTAACAATCCTTGAATTGCCAATATACTTTATAAAGAAAGGAGAAATGTCTATGAATTTCAGACCGCTTAAAGACAGGGTGTTTGTAAAGTACACTGATGAGGGGGAGAAGACAGCCGGTGGTATTTATATCCCCGACTCTGCAAAGGAAAAACCCCAGAAAGGCACTGTTGAGGCTGTCGGTTCAGAAGTTAAAGAGATAAAAGTTGGAAACACAATTCTTTTTGACAAATATTCAGGCTCAAAAATAAATATCGACAATAACGAATATCTGATCATTAAAGAAGAAGACATACTAGGTATTGTTGAAGGATAAAAAATAATAAGGAGGACTAACAAATGGCAAAACAGCTTCTTTTTGATGAAGCAGCGAGGAGCTCTATATTAAAGGGCATTTCACTATTGAATGATGCGGTTAAAGCAACGCTCGGTCCAAAAGGTAAAAATGCAATACTCGATAAAAAATATGGGGCACCAACCATAACAAAGGACGGCGTAACCGTAGCTAAAGAAATCGAACTGAAAGAACCATATGAAAATATGGGTGCACAGCTCGTAAGAGAAGTCGCAAGCAAAACATCCGATGTTGCTGGTGACGGGACAACCACAGCAACTGTGCTTGCCCACTCTATTTACAGCGTAGGAATAAAGCACGTTGTTGCAGGTTCTAACCCTATGGATATCAAAAGGGGCATAGAAAAAACCGTGGAAAGGGTTGTGGAGGAGCTTAAAAAGATAAGCAAACCGGTTCAGGATAAAAAAGAGATCGCACAGGTAGGTGCAATCTCGGCAAACAATGACACTTCTATTGGTGAACTTATCGCAGAGGCAATGGATAAAGTCGGGAAAGACGGTGTTATAACGGTTGAGGAAGCAAAAAGCATGGCAACTTCACTCGAGGTTGTCGAGGGAATGCAGTTCGACAGGGGATACATCTCACCATATTTTGTTACAGACGCTGAAAGAATGGAGTGCAATCTCGAAGACGTTTTTATTCTCATCCATGAAAAGAAAATTTCCTCAATGAAAGACCTTCTCCCTATTCTTGAACAGACAGCAAAAATGGGCAAACCCCTTCTGATCATAGCAGAAGAAGTGGAAGGAGAGGCACTTGCTACACTTGTCGTCAATAAATTAAGAGGTACGATCCAGGTATGTTCAGTGAAAGCCCCCGGCTTTGGTGAAAGACGCAAGGCCATGCTCGAAGACATTGCTATTCTTACAGGCGGTACAATGATATCTGAAGACCTCGGCATCAAGCTTGAAAGCATAAAAATCTCTGATCTCGGTAAGGCTAAAAAGATTACCGTAGACAAAGAGAATACAACAATCGTCGAAGGTGCAGGGGATTCCTCCAAAATACAGGGAAGGGTAAAACAGATAAAAACACAGATCGAGGAGACAACATCAGATTATGACAGAGAAAAGCTTCAGGAACGCCTGGCCAAAATTGTCGGTGGAGTTGCTGTTATTAATGTAGGTGCAGCAACAGAGACCGAAATGAAAGAGAAGAAGGCAAGGGTTGAAGATGCACTTCATGCAACAAGAGCTGCCGTTGAAGAAGGTGTAGTGCCGGGTGGAGGCGTTGCATTATTGAGGTGTATTAGTGCATTGAAGGGGTTAAAGCTTGATAATCATGATCAAAATGTTGGTGTCGATATTATAAAGAAGGCACTTGAAGAGCCTATCCGGCAAATAGTAAATAACACGGGGCTCGATGGCTCTGTTATAGTCGAAAAAGTTAAAAACTCCAAAGATCTCAATTATGGATTCGATGCCCAGAATGAAGAATATGTTGACATGCTAAAAGCAGGGATTATCGATCCTACCAAGGTAACCAGATATGCACTACAGAATGCATCATCTGTTGCAGCTCTCATGCTTACCACATCGGTAATGATTACAGAAATACCTGAAGAGAAACCAGAGATGCCCGCAATGCCACCAGGTGGAATGGGCGGAATGTACTAAGACTTAAAAAAAAATTATATCCGGGAAAGCAGGGACAACCCTGCTTTCCCTTCTTCAGACTCGCTCCCTGCCATTTTTAAAATGTATTAATACAAAAAATGCATTAACATCTGTCGCAGGGTAAAGAATCTATTCTCTAAACTTTATAATCGGGTTTACATTTTAAGACTATTTTGGCATCCTATTCTTATGAAAAAAAATATTATTTTAACAGTTATCTTTATCTCTTTTCTGGCGTTAATTTATATTGCATTCGAGATGCTTGTACCACTACATTCAGGCAATAAATTTGTCGAAATAGAAATCCCAAAGGGGACAACATTCAGACAGACTGTAGAAATCCTGTACAATAAAAAACTTATCAGAGATAAGAATGTTCTTCTGTTAATAGGCAGGCTTACCAATGCTGAGAAAAAAATAAAGGCAGGATACTACCTGATACAGAATTCGATGAGCACTCTGGAAATATTTAAAAAAATAGTTAAAGGACAGATAATAGAATATGAGATAAAAATATTGGAGGGCGATTCACTTCTTGAGATAGCAGAAAAACTTTCCGAATCAGATATAATAAAAAAGGAGGACTTTTTCAAGTTATCGAAAGACCATGACTTTCTGGCTGCCTATAATATCTATGCTCCGAGCATCGAGGGTTATATTTTCCCTGACACATATTTGATCCCAAAAGGTATCAGGCCTGAAGATGCTATCGGGCTGATGATAAACAGGATGCGCGAAAAATACTCTGATAAACTTTTATCCAGAACAGCTGAACTGGGAATATCTGAAAACGAAGTCTTAACTCTCGCTTCTATAATAGAAAAAGAAGCAGTCCTGAATTCTGAAAGGCCTTTGATCTCCGGTGTCTATCATAACAGGCTAAAAAAGAAAATGTACCTGCAGGCAGATCCAACGGTTTTATACGGGATAAAAAGCTCAAAGGAGAAGATAACAAAATCTGATTTGAGCCGCAAAACTCCGTATAATACTTATGCTTTCAAGGGACTTCCCCCAGGCCCCATAGCCTCTCCCGGAATGGAATCAATAGTTGCAGCACTTTATCCTGCAGATGTCCCTTATCTCTATTTTGTCTCAAAGGATGATATCACCCATCAATTTTCTACAACAGCTGAAGAACATTTAAAGGCTGTAAAAATGTACCGGCAAAAGAAACAGGTAATAAGAAAAAACAATACAAAAGAAGGATCTAAAGATAATGGTACGTCGTAAAAAAACCAGAAAAATTTTCGTCGGAGGTCTGCCAATTGGAGGCGGCAGTCCTATTGTCGTCCAGTCAATGACAAAAACAGATACAAGGAATGTTAAATCAACAGTAAAACAGATTAAATCTCTATCAGCAAAAGGCTGTGAAATAATAAGAATAGCTGTGCCTGATAGAGAAGCCGCAAGAGCCCTGGGCAAGATTAAGAAATCCGTATCTGTCCCGATTATTGCTGATATACATTTTGATTGGAGACTGGCCCTTGAGTCAATTCAGCAGGGTGTAGATGGACTCAGAATTAACCCTGGCAATATAGGCGCCAGGTGGAAGGTTGCCGAGATTGTTTCATCTGCATCCGACAAGAATATTCCCATCAGGGTTGGAGTAAATGCCGGCTCACTTGGCAAAAAGCTCCTTGCAAAATACGGTCATCCATCCCCTGAGGCACTTGTTGAAAGCGCTGAAGAACATATACAAATACTTGAAGGCTTGAGATTCAGGAACATCAAGGTATCTCTTAAAGCATCAAATGTTCCCGCTACCGTCGAGGCATACAGACTATTTTCCAGAAAATACAGATATCCACTTCATATCGGAATATCAGAAGCAGGACCTTCAATTACAGGTATTATTAAAAGTTCTGTTGGACTCGGCATACTCTTATCCGAAGGTATTGGAGATACAATAAGGGTATCACTGACAGCAGACCCTCTCGAAGAGGTCAGAGTCGCATTTGAAATCCTTAAATCATTAGGACTCAGGGAAAAGGGGGCAAATATAATCTCTTGTCCAACCTGTGGCAGATGTGAGATTGACATTGTAGGGCTTGCATCCAAGGTCGAAAATCGTCTGAATGATATTGATAAACCAATAACGGTAGCTGTGATGGGTTGTATTGTGAACGGTCCTGGAGAGGCAAGAGAGGCTGACATAGGAATAGCCGGAGGAAAAGGCAGAGGGATTCTCTTTAAAAAAGGCAAGATAATTAAGAGGATAAGGGAAAAAGAACTGTTAAAAGAATTATTGCATGCAATTAACTTGTAATGGAAATTATAAGAATACCACGCATATTGCAGGATACCTGTAAAAAGCACCTTTCAAGAGGAAGGACTATAGGGTTCGTGCCTACAATGGGTGCGCTTCATGAAGCACATCTTAGCCTTATAAAAAGGTCGCGCCTTGAGAATGACATAACCGTGGTCAGCATCTTTGTTAATCCAATACAGTTCGCACCGTCCGAGGATTTAGAAAAATACCCGAGAGATATAGAAAATGATATAAAAAAACTGCGCACCGCAGAGATTGACAGCCTCTTTCTCCCTGATAAGGCAATCTTTTATTCAGAAGATTTTTCAACATACATAAATGTAGAGACAATTTCTGAAAAACTCTGCGGCAGATTCCGTCCAGGTCATTTCAGGGGAGTTGCCACTGTTGTGGCAAAACTATTTAATATTATGAAACCGACAAGGGCATATTTCGGGCAGAAGGATTTTCAGCAGGCGGTCATAATAAGAAAGATGATAAAAGACCTTAATTTCGATATTGATATCATAGTATGTCCCACTGTCAGGGAATCCGATGGTCTTGCCATGAGCTCCAGAAACCTGTATCTTAATGAAAAACATCGTAAAGCTGCTTCGGCGGTATACAGATGTCTTAGCAAAGCATCAGATTCAATAAAGTCCGGCATATCAGATACAGAACAGATAAAGGAGATAATGAAAGGGGTAATTTCAGAAGAACCGCTAATAACAGATATAGATTATGCCTCTGTTTATGACCCGGAGACCCTTGAGGAAGTTAATGAAATAAAAGGAGAGGTTCTTATTGCAGTTGCAGTTCGACTGGGTGATATACGTCTGATTGACAATATACTTTTCATTCAATAAAATGTTAGGTAATAGAAATGTTACAGAGAGTACACGTTCAAATACTTGATAATTCAGAAAACGATATTAATCTTGCCGGCAGAGAATTTAAACAGCCGGCATCCAATAAATCTTTGTCCGAGGAACTCAAAAAGGAATTGCATTCATCATATCCTACCGTGGTTTCTGTAGAGTATATTGACCTTTTCATGTATAAGGATAGCGAGTCCTTTAATGACATTTTAGAACTTCTGAGACAGGGAGAATTGGATGCACCCGTTATATTAATAAATGGTGTACTTAAAATTCACGGTGGCATCCCTGCAAAAGTGATCAAACAAGAGGTCGAGAAGCTGATTTTTTCGGGCCCGGTTCATTAACCCCAAAAATGCATTTAAGCATAAAAAGAGTCGATGAATTAATTATTTGACATATTCCTTTCGCTCCCTAGAGGGAAATTTTTACCTTGAAATTTCTATATGTCCGCTCAAGAAACATACCCAACTAAACAACATGTATACCTGCTTAAAACTCATTTTGGGGGGATTAATAGACAAGACTATTTAATTCAGGTTTAGGATTATTCAAAACCAATTTCTTTATCTATATCTTTATCTCCTATTATAAGGTCATTTGCGATCTCATTCATTATAAAGGATTTAATCCTGCTTTTTATATCTTCAGGGACTTCCAGAAATTTAATACCCATTCCCGGTTCTTGCTCTATCTCATCAGTGAGCTCTTTCAGATAAATAACCTCGCCTTGTAATTCTACAGGGTCTTCGCTGTCAACATTAAAGACAATATCCATCTTGGTCCCAACTTTAAATGGTGCGACTGTTCTTAAAAACATCCCTTCAGCAGAGATTGTAGATGCAGATAACTCGCGCATCTCATCCGCGCACTTGATGAACACCTTTAGATTAAAGAGCGTTCTTATATTTTTACGTTGAATTAGAGCTTTCTCTTCAAATTTCAAGCACTTCCTTATTGCAGAATAAAACTCCGAAATATTTACCGGCTTTCTTAAAAAATGGCAGCACCCTAACTTTTCAAATTCAGCCTGTACCGTTTCTTCGCCACGGGAGGTAAGAACAATCACAGGGGTATTTTTGAGATCAGGGTCTTGCCGGATAATATTCATGCATGATGTGCCATCCACCTTAGGCATTATATAATCAAGCACAATTATAGAAGGTTTCTTCTCCTTGGCCATTTTTATTGCCTCAACACCATCACGGGCAAGATAAGTCTTAAACCCCAGGCGTTTTATAAGTATCCCCACATACATAAGAAAAGTATTGCTGTCATCCGCGAGTAAAACAGTAGTTATATTATCTTTTTCCATCTATATCTCCCTTAACCTTTTCAAGAACTACAGGAATCAATATTCTTTTCAAATTCAGTTATTATAGTTACAAATAAATTTAAGATAACAAAATCTCATAGTCCTAACTAAATAAATAATATTTCTACGTATATGTTGTGTCAAGAAAAAAATTTCCTGTCTTAACTTCTCTTCTTATATAAATTTTTAACCGTCGGGAAGAGATTGATATTTGTATGGGGCAGGAAAAGGGCAGACAGGTATTCATCCATAAAACCCCTCGAAACAGAAAGTTCGATATAAGTCATTTTCTTTGATATTTCTTCAGCCTCTTTACGCATCTTCTCTGAAAGCAGACAGAGGTAAGCACCCGCAATCGATGTATTACCTATAAAAGAAAACTTCCCGTGAGGGAGGTCGGGCAACATCCCTATCATTACTGCCTTTTCAATATCAAGATAGTTCCCGAATCCACCTGCAATATATACACGCTTGATAATATCAAGTTCAAGGCCTACCTCCTTTAAAAGAAGTGAAACACCGGCATAAATAGCTGCCTTGGCACGGATGATGTTTTCAATATCAACTTCTGTCAGTACGATATCTTTCATCTCACCACGGTAAAGAATAAACTCCGGCCCTTCATCTTCGATTCTGATTCTATCTGTCTTGAGATCCTTTGCAAACTTGCCCTTCTGGTCTATCACCCCTGAAAAGAAAAGTTCTGAAATAGCATCTATCATTCCAGAACCGCAAATACCTGTAGGTTGAGTTTTTCCAATAACACCGAATTCGGTTTCAAAATTTGAAGGATTTATTTTCACGGATTCAACCGCACCTTCGGTTGCCCTCATACCATGTCTTATTCCGCTTCCTTCAAAACACGGGCCGGCTGAACACGCAGCTGTTATCAGCCATTCATTATTGCCGATAACTATCTCTCCGTTTGTACCTATATCCATAAATAACGATACCTCTGAATTCATATGCATTTTGGAGGCTAGCACTCCTGCTACAATATCTCCTCCAACATAACTTGCAACGCAGGGCAAGGTATAAACAGGAGCCTGAGGATTAATTTTAATCTTTGCCGTTCCTGCCCTCCAGGAAGGGAAAGCATTCAGGGTTGGTATATATGGCTCTTCCCTTATTGAAGATGGATTAAGCCCCCAGAAAAGATGCAGCATGGTAGTATTTCCGGCAATTACCACCGAATCTATATCTTCCCTTTTAATATCATGTTTTTCCATTATCGGTAAAAGCATATCATTTATATCGTTAATAACTGCATTGCGGAGGTCACTTATTCCATTTGCTTCGGTTGCATATACTATCCTCGTAATAACATCGTCACCAAAACGTATTTGTGAGTTATATGTCATGCCGACATCAACAAGCCTTCCATCAGAGTAATCTACAAGATACAGCACAACAGTTGTTGTTCCTATATCAACAGCAATTCCAAATCTATTCCTGACTTCTGCAGGCGAGAGTGAAATTGCCTCAAAGTTTTCCGTGTATGCAAGACTTACCTTCCAATCAGCATTTCTCAGGGCATCACCCATTTTTGCCAAAAAACCGTGTGAGAATTCCATATCATGAATGCCCTTATCAACCAGCGTTTTTTTAAGACGTTCAAGGTCGCTCTGGTTATCCTGTATAGTTGGCGGGGTAAGGGTAAGATCTACCCGCCTGACAGCAGGGGATAAACCTTTCTCAACAGATAGTAGAAATTCAATAAGTTCTTTTGATTTTGATACAGCAATCTTGTCACCAATTACAAGCTTTGATTCCTCTGGAATTTCTATAATTATATCTTCTTCTGGGTATGTCTGACATGCCAGTACAATCCTCTTGTCAATATCTTTTTTTCTCAGTTTGCCGATTGATTCAATCCGGATTTTTCCTTCAAGGGCTTTTACACGGCATTTTCCGCATACGCCCTTTCCTCCGCATGAGGCAACAAGATAAATTGCATTGTTCTTTAATGCCTGATAAATGCTTTCGTAAATCCCGGCATAAACTCTCTTTCCGTCTGTAATTCTGATATCCATAGTGTTACAATTTTATTGTTTATATTGGCCTAAAATCAAGGAATATGACAATAAAATAAATGCTTCAATACTAATCCAAAAAATGCATTTCAGCATAAAAAGTGTTGGTGGATTAATTAGTTGGACATATTCCCTTCGCTTCCTGGAGGGAAATTTTTACCCGTCACATGACTCATTCGCTCGAATTTTTACCCCGAAAAGAAACTCATCCTTTCAACGGGGTAAAGGTTTTTCTGCATGTATACCTGCTTCAAACGCATTTTTGGGGTTCACGGTTAGATATCGCTGTCTATAATTCAAATCTTCAGTGCTGCCTCAGTAGCGCTTCTTATGGCTGAACCAAGATTTCCAGTTGATTCAGCATCACCTACGGCGATCAACTGTCTAACCCTGCCATTCAGTTCATGTAACAAGCTGCCTTCTGGTTCTGCACCAATCGCACATATTACAATGTCCGCTTCAAGTTCAGACTCTTTGCCATCTTTTTCTATGAGAATGACCTTATTCCTTTCGATAGAAGCAACCCGTGTTTCCGTTAAAATGGCAACACCTTTTTCAGAAAGCCTCCTCAATAATCTTTCGCCAGGAATTTTTTTCATCCTGGTAAGTACATCAGGCAATATCTCTACCACTGTTATATCTCTTCCAGAACCTGCAAGCCAATCGGCAGTCTCACAGCCTATATCCCCTCCGCCGATAATAACTATCTTACGTCCAACATCAGGCCTTTTTTCATATACTTCACGGGCATCTGTTACAAGTTCAGAATCAAACCCTGGAATGGGTAGACGGTTTGGTCGTGAACCTGTAGCTGCAATAACAACGTCAGGATCAAGTGCAATAACATCGGATGCAACAGCACAGTGTCCTAGACGAATCCTCACATTACTTTTATCCAGAGAGTGTTTCAGGTAGCGTAATGCCTCTGACATCTCATCTTTAAAAGGCGCGATACTTGCCAGTCTGGCCTGTCCACCAAGCTGTTTAGACTGTTCCCATAATTCGACATCATGTCCTCTCTGGCTTGCTATTACTGCCGCCTGTATACCACTGGGTCCGCCCCCTATCACCAGCACCTTCTTTTTCTCTGAAGCAGGAGAAACCTTCCATAAATATTCAAGACCTGCAAATGGATTCAATGCACAGGCTCTTCCCAATCCAGGGACGCCCTTTTCTGCGCAGTCTTCAAGGCAGTAGACACAGCCCCTGATGTCCTCCACCATCCCGGATTCAGCTTTTCCTGGAAAATTAGGGTCAGCTACCAGTGCCCTGGCCATTGCAACAAAATCGGCCTTTCCCTGCCCGATAATTGTATCAGCCAGAGCCGGCGTATTTATCTTTCCAATAGCAACAACCGGTATATCAACAGATCCTTTTATCTGTGCAGACAGTTCTATTAACGGTCCGGGTGATAAATCATGTGTAGGGATTGTAAGGAATTTAGTTGATTTATTACCGGCATTAGCCAATATTGCATCAGCTCCTGAATTCTCTGCGAGCTTTGCTATTCCCTTAGCATCATCGATAGATAACCCTCCAGGGACAAACTCATTACAGACCAGTTTTACCATCACTGGAAAATCACGGCCAGCCAGCTCTTTAACCCTCTCAATCAGCCTGGTCAAAAAAAGTGTCCTGTTCTCTAAAGTACCCCCCAGTTCATCATTCCGTTTGTTTGTAAGAGGAGATAGTAGCTGTGCTATCAGATCGCCATAGCTTGCCTGTATTTCCACACCCTTGTAGCCAATCTCTCTTGCCTTCCTTGCTCCCTCAGCCATGATATTCAGTATCTCTTCAGCTTCATCAAGAGACATGCAATTGGCAAGGGGAACTATCCAGACATCACCTTTTTTCTTGGCACCTGCAACCTCTTCCTTAAAAACCCTCTCAGAAGGATAATTAAGCTGCATGAAGGCATAGGATCCTTCGTTATTAATGACTTCTATGAGTTCTTTCAGGCCTCTTGCATATTCCTCTGAATCTATGCGAAGTTCCTGTTTTCCCTTATATGCCCTTGGATAATCAAGACAGGGACAGTCCAGAACAATCAGGGCGGCACCGCCTCTCGCCCTTGCCCTGTAAAATTCCAACATTCTTGGATTAACCTTGCTTTCTGTAGCGTATTTTGTCGGGAAAAGGGGCATGATGATCCTGTTCCTGAGATTTAATTCACCAATTCTGCCTGAAGAAAAAAGATGAGAAAATTTCATTATATCCCCCTTAATAAGAAAGATTATATTTGACGTCAGCCATATAATCAAGATGTTTTCACGGGGTTTACCCCGCAGAAAAACCAGAAGTTTTCACGGGGTTTACACATCATTGCTAAGGCAATAAAATAAAGAATGACATATAAGCTGCTTGCAGATTCTGTTGTCATCATCCATTTCTTATGGATAATTTTTCTGATATTCGGGGCCTTTCTCGGTGTTAAAAACAGATTTATAAAAATTTTTCATATCTCGGGTCTTGGCTTTGCCTTTATCATTCAAATATTCCAATGGTACTGCCCGTTAACCTATCTTGAAGTATGGCTGAGGATAAGACATGAGCCAACACTTACATACACAGGCTCATTCATAATCCACTATCTTGAGAAAGTAATATACATTAATCTTTCTCCCTATATCATCCTCATACTTACAGTTCTTCTTGCCATTTTCAATTTATGGGTTTATTTAAGGAAGAGACCTTACACCAAGTAAAACCATGTGAGAAGATCTTTGCCTTTCAAATGTGAAGGCCTGCACACCTCTGGCGTGGCCTGCTATCAGCTTCAGAGTCCATTACAATTATAGCGAAATGTGATAATCTGTTCTTAAAAATTGCGATAATTCATTTAGCCAAACCCTTTGACGCTATCAAAATATATTTTATAGCCACCGTGCTAATATAGCAGGAAATTAGTTACTTCCTAAAGTCTTCAACTTTATAAATTCTGGCAATACTGAAGATTACATGTGGAAATGGCTAACGCAAAACAGAGAGGTGCGAAAAAGCGCCAGCTTTTGAGCAGCCTTCTCGAGTGGTTTGATAGACCATGATTATTTTTTGTCAAGCGATTTATCTGGAAATAAGGCTTTTCTATCCAATTCAGTTAATAAGTATTCGACTTTTTCATTAGAACAATCTTTCCACGAGGTACGGTTACATTCTTCGACAGCAAGTGCCATGTATTTCTTAGCCTCGAGATCATCTCCGTTCTTTTGTGCTAATTGTGCAAGACGTCCGTACGTCAGCATTTTATCAAAAGTTAACAATGAATCCGACACCATTGAATCATCAGAGCCCTTAGAGTTCTCCAAGAGCTCTATAAAATTGAGTAGAGTTTGTTTTGCCTCTGGATAATCAGCATTTTTGAGTTGAATCTCGGCAAATAATGAATAACTTGCAATAGCCGTAAGATCTCTGGCAAAGAGGGCGCTCCGAATACCCAGCCTCATTCCAATTGTCACACCGATTAATAAACCTACTAACAACACCGCGAAATATTTGATGAATGTAATTAGTTTACTTCTTTTTTGTTTTTCCATTTTGTTTTAAATCCCATTTTAGGTCTAACAGATAAAATACGAAATACCGTTTTGTGCCTATTTTGTTCTAAAGCATATCATAGAGAAAATGCGCTTGCAATCGTAAGTATTTATTGATAATCAGGTGTATTTTCAGTCTCCCTTCCTTCCTAAAGTTCTTAATAAAGCTCTTATCAAGATATCAAGATTTTTATATGTAACTTAAAAATTATCTTGCAATCTTTTTTAATTCATTATAAGTTTTCAATAGTAATTTTTTATATTTTATTTAAAAGGGAGTCGCTGTAAAAATGGAGAAAAAACTTAACTGCTGGGAATTTAAAAAATGCGGTAGGGAACCTGGTGGCACTCATGCAAATGACCTGGGAGTATGTCCTACAACCCAAGAAATGAGACTTGATGGGGTGCATGGAGGAATAAATGCCGGCAGGAGTTGCTGGGTTGTGACAGGCACATTGTGCAGAGGGGAAGTACAAGGGACATTTGCAAAAAAAATATAAGGATTGCCATATATGTGATTTTTACCAGAAAGTAAGACAAGAAGAATTCCCTACTTATATACTTTCAACGGTATTATTAAGTAAATTACAATAAAGAGCTTTCTTAACCAGCTTTGTTCAAATACAGCTAAGTCTGACTATTTATACAACAAGAAAGATATACTCTCATAAAACCATTAATCCTCAACGGTTTTCGACTTTCCGAAACTAAACAATACAGGTGATAATCGATAATCTTAACGTACCTCATGGTTTGAGACTTTGCAGGTGAAAGTAGCATCTTTCGTGAGTCTCTAAAAAATGAACATTAGCATGCAAACTTCAATCAGATTGGTTGACTGCGGGATACTGTGTCAAAAAAGATTTTAAATATGCGATATAAAAATATGGGAAGTGTCCCTAATTAAATACTTCGATATAATCTATAAATGAAACTGAACTTTCTCCGGTGTCATCAGAATCATTCATGATTGCCAGACTCGCCGTTGAAGGGGGTAAAGCACCGAAGGCTTTCCTGTAGTCTTCCTTGATATCAACCTCCTCTTCCTTCCACTTGCCTGCATTCTCTGCACCCGTCTGAAGAATTATCATCTTAGCCTCATCGGCATAGGGATTTGTAATAAAACTCTCCTTATGCATTCTGTTGGCCCAGATGTAATTCAGGCTGCTGTGAGGAGGATACTCTCCGTATATTATCTTTGCAAGACTGTATTTGATCCTCTGCCCAAAGGAGGCATTTTCAGGGTCATATTTGAAAACTATATAAATTCGGACAGGATAATCATCACCTGACTTATTCCCAGCATCGCCTTTTTCATAGACATTGCTTATCTTCCATCTCCATCTGACCTTTGGATATTCATAAACATCAAACTCTTTTTTGTAAATAATTCCTGATGCCGATGCATTGCTTTCTGCCTTAAGATAGGCTTCTTCACCTTCTTTAACTATTGAATAATCTGTATGTTCTTTAATCTTGGGAAAGTATAAAGGCCGCCAGTTCTCAAGGTCATTAAAATCCTCACGGAACATTATTGTCACTTCCTCAGAGTTAACCGCCAGCACACTATAAAAAACCACTAAAAGAGATGCTGTTATAAGCCAAACAATTTTCAACACGAATCTTTTCATTTCTGTTAATCCAAAAATGCATTTCAGTATAAAAAGAGCAGGTATGCATGCAGAAAAAGTCTTTACCATTTTATCCCGACTTTTCGGGGTACCACCTTTGTAAGTCCTCCCATTACCTGATTGCCTTGACGTTTTCATATAAAAGGATTTGTATCAATAAGTAGCAGATTGTGATTTGTAAAGATTTTTCTGCATGTATACCTGCTCTAAATTCATTTTTGAGTTTAAGCAGGCAACCTGCCTGCTAGGCAACAGCGCCCACTCATGTCGACCCATGCCCTGCTGTACAGCCTAAACAGTGGTCATCTACAGCGATTGCTCTTTCGGAAAGCAGTTTATAATCGAATTCTCTTATATGTTCTGGATAGCCATCAAGCAGACCGAGTCCTATCATCTGGTTAAAATCACAGTCATAGAGCCTGCCATCCCAACCAATATTTAAAATACGCCTGCACATGAGACCCTGTATTGTTTCAGGGTTAAACGAGCTTTTCAATCTTTCAATATATTTATCCAGACTACCTGTACGTATAAGAAAATCCCGGAACCTTCCTACTGGCATGTTTGTAAAAGTATAGAGGTGGTTGAACGAAATACCGAACCTTTTAAAAAGTTCTTTCTTGTATTCCTCCTCAAGTGATGCCTGGGATGGCGGCAGAAATGCACCCTGCGGATTAAAAACAAGGTTAACCTTTACACGGTTGGAATCGCCTCCATAGCCGAGACTGTTCAGTCTCTGGAGTGCCTTTATACTCTTTTGAAAAGTCCCGTTTCCGCGTACCCTGTCAACATTATTTTCAATATAGTAAGGAAGAGAGGCTATCACCTCTATATTGTTTTCCCTGTAAAACTCCGGAAGATCCCGCATACCATCTTCATAAAATATGGTCAGATTGCTGCGTACTATAACGTGGTGCCCGGCATCTCTTGCTCTTTGAACGAGATATCTGAAATGGGGGTTTAATTCCGGAGCACCTCCTGTAATATCAAGTGTTCTGATTCCATTCCCTGACAGCGCTCTTAATACAGCCTCTGTATTTTCCCTGCTCATCACCTCATTCCGCTTTGGCCCTGCCTGAACATGGCAGTGTTTGCAGGACATATTGCACCTGTAGCCCAGATTGACCTGGAGTACTTCTATCTCAGAGGCCCTCAAGGGCTCCGAATTCCCTGCTCTCAGTTTTTCTTTAAACTCCATCTTACATTAACCCTTTTTTCTCACAGCGAAACCCTGTCAACAGTATTATGGGCTTGTATGCCATGGATAAGTGAAGCGCCGCCCCTGACTGCCGAGGCCACATGTACAGCCTCTGTGATATGTTCAAGGCTCATACCCTCCTCAAGACAGCTCTTTGAATACGCGTCTATACAGTAAGGGCACTGAATAACATGTGCAACCGCAAGACCTATAAGAACTTTTTCCCTTTTTGTAAGGGTTCCAGGAGCTAAACTAGAGTTATACCACTGCATAAATTTTTCAAACAGGTCTGGATTGTATTTACCTATCTCACCGAACCTTTCAAGATCATCATCTCTGTAATAATCAGACATAAAGCCTCCTTTGACATTTCGATTAAATTTTTATATTACCATGTATTAAGATACACTATTTAAAATTCAATCCCTTTATTACCAGCTTGTAATTTTTAAAATATATTATTATTCGATAATTTTTGCCGAACCGCTCAGTATCCGCAAAAACGCCTCAAGCTGGCTCACTTCATCATCAGTCAGATCTCCATGCTCGAGTTCAGGACTTCTCTGTTCCTGGGGTATCTGCCTATAAAAATCAAGTACATCATGAAGCCTCTTGAACTGCCCTGCATGCATATATGGTGCCCTTTCAGCTACGTTCCTTAATGTTGGAGTTTTAAAAGCACCAAAGTATTTATCAGTAAAAGTATCTATGAAACGCAGCTCACTACAGTACTGTGGTTCTGCATCACTGTAAATGCTCAGGCAGTTAAACTCGTCAGCCAGGACTTTCGAGATAGCATCTGCACGTCCCCTGTCCGGCGGAAGTTTTTCAGGTTGAGGCACACCTATATTATGGAATGCCCCGTTGGTAAAAAGCGGCCCTGTATGACAGTTTATGCATTTTGCCTTTCCAATGAATAGTCTGAGTCCGTACACCTCTTCAGCAGCAAGGATTTTCTCCATGCCCTTCTTATTACCTTCAATCAGTGCCTTGACATACTTGTCGAACCTTGAGGGGCCGGGGACAATCGTCCGCACAAAAGCTGCGATTGACTTGCCCATATTAGCATATATTTTATTTACAGCATTCTTCTTATCACGAGACATGGAAACCCATGCCTTAAGAGATGCAGGTTCATCCAGCGAAGGTTTTGCAAGAGGGGGCAGATCTTTCCCAGAGAACTCAGGCAGGGGACCGAAAAGTTCTTCATATTCCTGACGGTAGTGTTCTGTAATGATCCTGGCGCAGAGCGTCCTTGTGAATCCATGTTCTACCGGGCTTTCAAATGGCCCCAAAGCCTGAGACCACAGACTGTCCTTTCTCCCGTCCCAGAAATACCATGTATTATATGCAACTCCGATGAGAGGCATTGTTCTCCTCGTTGAAGTACCCAAACCATGTGCCAGGGGCAGGTTGTCAGCAAAGTTTTCGTTATGAGGATGGCATGTGGCACAGGAGACTTTCAGGTTTCCACTCAATCTGCTGTCGAAAAAAAACTTCTTGCCAAGAACTGCTGCCTTCGGATTATCTGCATATTTATTTGAAGGATCCTCAGGCAGAGGGGGCAAAGAATCTATCCAGAGAGAACGCAACAGAGCCATCTCATCGTTACTCCATAAATGAATATCTTCTGACCATGCTCCCGCAGTATTTATAGCTATAACCAATGATGTTACGAAAAATATTATTTTCAGGAATCTGTTTTTAGACTTGTGCATATTACATTAAAATGGTTATTTCAGATAGAGATTAAAAGTGACACTGTCCTCATCATCTTGTGTCTTAATGTGAAAATTGATTATCCACCACCCGGGCATGCTGAATTTCATACCCTCAACTATGTAATATCCGTCCCCGAGTTCCTGGGTAACCTCGGGTTCTGTCGGAAGGCCATGACCGTGCTGGGGCATATCGCCGTCAAGAGTGATTTCAGCATTCTTTACAGGGTGGCCATCGGCTGTCTCAATCTTGACCTTTACGGTATGAATTTTATTCACAAGTATTGGATCAAGCTGGCTCTCATAGCTGACATAAAAAATTTTTTTATGCGATAACCTGGTTCTCGAAATATCAATATCAGAAGGAGATGGTGCATGCATTTTATGAGTATGACCGTCTTTCACATCAGGGAAATCAAAAACAGCAGTGTCCTCGACCCCGTTCTTTTTTACCTTTACCCTGAGTTCCCAGTGTCCACCCTTTATGAGAATTATATTCTCCACGGAGTAGAGTCCACCTCCCTTTTCTGTTACAATCGGCTTTTCAGAAACACCGTGACCCATCTCCGGCATCCATGGGATTACAACCACATCCAGACCTATAACATCCCTGTCATACCTGTCATGGACAATCAGGTTAAGCATATTAACTCCTGTCTTGAGCTCTTTTCCCTTTATTATCATTTCGATACTAAAAATCTCTTTCTCGGTTATTTTGAATATGGATTCGTCATAGTGTTTCGTAAATTTAGCTTTTTCCAACTGCTCATGCATCTGTTCACCATTTCCTGTCAGTGCACTGCCTGTTAATATCAAAAAAGCTATAACAGCATGTATAGCTTTCATTATTTTCCCCCTCTTGAGTGCTTGATTAAATATTCTTTCTATTAAAATTATATCACGTTTTTTAAAAGGCCCCAATAATTTACATTTTCAGAAGAATTCGCCGAGGGTAAATTTCACAAAAATATATTTTTAAACATGTATAACAAGTCACATAAATTCATGTTAAACCTCAGAAAGTGTTTTCAAAATATTTTCTACCCATAAAAAAGTTCTGCTATTCTAATGGTTTTACAAATTCTCTAATTCTGCTAATATTTTAATTAAGAGAGGTGGAAAGCAATTTATTTTCAGGGTAATTGGGGGTAAAATTTTTTGAAGATAGTACCTGCAATTCTTGCAGAGAATTTGGAAGATTTCATTTTAAGGTTAAGGCAGGCAGAAAAATTTACTGATTATGTTCAAATTGACCTTATGGACGGGATTTTCGTGCCTACAAAGAGTTTCCCGCCTGCGGAAATAAAAAATGTCAGCACATCCTTATCCTTTGAGGTACATCTCATGGTTAAGGAACCCTCAGCTTATATGAGCCTTATCGGCAACAAGGGGCTGAAAAAGGTTATATTCCATTTCGAGTCTGACGTTCAGCAACTTGATTTAATAAATAGGATAAAAGAAACGGGACTTTCTGCAGGAATAGCTATCAAGCCTGAAACAGAAATAGATGAATTCAGAAATACAGCAGAATACGCTGATGCACTGCTGTTTCTTGCTGTTGACCCCTGCTGTTACGGGAATCCCTTCAGACCAGAGGTGCTCAACAAAGTAGCCTCTGCAAGAAGGCTTTTCCCGGATAAAATTATCGGTGTTGACGGCGGTGTCTCACTCGATAACTTGATGTCTTTTGTTGAACTCGGGGTAGATTATGTCTGTGTAGGAAGCAGGGTTTTCCTTAAGGGCACCCCTGAAAAGAATTACAGGCTGTTTACAGATATGTTAAAAAAATATAATGATGAAACCTCTAAGAGAACTTGACAGAAAAATAAAGGAGATAATATGAAACCACCTGATCTTCAAACAAGAATATTCTTAGACGGCGGTGACCCGGAAGAGACAAAGGAAATCAAAAAACTTCTTGGATTTCTTGACGGTCAGACTACGAACCCTACACTTATTTCAAAAAACCCTGTTGCCAGAGAACTCATCACAAGAGGGAAAAAATTCACTGAAGAGGAAATTATGAATTTCTATAAAGATGTAGTAAAGGAAGTTTCAGTGCTCGTACCTCAAGGATCTATTTCTGTAGAGGTTTATTCAGATCATTCCACTACAGCCGGGCAGATGCTAGATCAGGGGAAAGAGATGTTCTCCTGGATTCCCAACGCACATATCAAATTCCCTTCTTCAAGAGAAGGATTAAAAGCCGCTGAACAGGCTGTAAAAGATAGTCTTCGTGTAAATATAACCCTCTGTTTCACGCAGGAACAGGCAGCTGCAGTGTTTGCTGCAACACTTGGTGCAAAAAAGGGCGATGTATTCATATCCCCATTTATCGGCCGCCTCGATGACAGGGAACAAAACGGTATGGATTTAATCGCAAATATTATAAAAATGTACAAGAGCAGTGACGGTCATGTAGAAGTCCTAACAGCAAGTGTCAGAAATTTAGATCACCTTCAATATGCATTGAATCTGGGCTCAGATATAATCACCGTACCTTTTAAAATACTTAAGGAATGGAGCGATAAAGGACTCACCATCCCCGGAAACGATTACGTTTATAATTCAAGGAATTTAAAAGCGATTCCCTATAAGGATATATCTCTTACAAAAAAATGGCATGACTATGATATCACACACGATTTAACTGATAAAGGGATGAAGAGGTTTTCAGAAGACTGGAATGAATTGATCAAATAGCAACGGGATATTAATTCCGATTATTTAAATCAGGTATTTGACAGCAAGGAGGAAAGATATATATGCAGATAGGAATGGTTGGTCTTGGTCGAATGGGTATGAATATGGCACTGCGACTGCTTCAGGGAAAAAATAAAGTTGTAGCATACAACCGTTCACCCGATAAGGTGGATGAAATAGCAAAAAAAGGTGCAAACGGCGCATACTCCCTTGAGGAACTGGTTGGGAAACTGAAGCCACCGCGTGCAATATGGATTATGCTGCCATCGGGCAAGCCGGTCGACGACGCTATTGACAACCTTAGAGGCCTTCTTTCTAAAGGAGATATCATTTTAGATGGTGGAAACAGTTTTTATAAGGACGATATCCAGCGTGAAAAGCGGCTTAAATCATCCGGCATACATTACATGGATGTGGGTGTCAGCGGCGGCGTATGGGGACTTAAGATAGGATACTGCCTTATGGTCGGCGGAAATGCAAAGATCTACAAAAGGCTTGAACCTATATTTAAAACGCTTGCACCGAAAGACGGGTATCTTTACTGCGGACATGTAGGTGCGGGGCATTTTGTCAAGATGGTTCATAACGGTATTGAATACGGCATGATGTCGGCTTATGGGGAAGGCTTTGAGATATTGAAATCATCGCCATATGGTGACCAAATGGACTTTGCAAAGATCTCACACCTGTGGAATCAGGGAAGTGTAATAAGATCGTGGCTTCTTGAACTCGCTGAATCTGCATTCAAGAAAGACAGGCATCTATTAAATATTGAGGCTTACGTAGAGGATTCAGGAGAAGGAAGATGGACTATTCAGCAGGCAATAGATACAGCTGTGCCTGCACCTGTAATCACCTCTTCACTATTTCAGCGATTCCGTTCCCGTAAAAAAGGTGTTTTCTCTGACAGGCTTCTTGCCGCATTAAGAAACGAATTCGGCGGTCACCCCGTTAAAAAGAGGACTCAAAAATGAACAATCCGCTTGAAGGTATTTCCTCGGAAATCAAAGGCAAAATAATCCACAAAACGGTGGAGCGTTGCGATATCGACATTCCGGAACCTTTCTGTATTGTAATATTCGGGGCCTCAGGTGACCTGACAAAAAGAAAGATAATTCCATCAATCTACCGTCTCAATAAACTTAGGCTCCTCCCTGAAAATTTCTTTGTTATAGGAAGTGCCAGAGCAGAAATGAAAGACGAGGACTTCCGTTCTTCAATGAGGGATGCTGTCAAAAAGACATACCCTGGTGAATTTGAGAATAGTTTCTGGATGAAATTTGCCAAGAAGCTTTATTACCTGCAGGTTGACTATGCTGATGTAAACACATACAGGGCACTAAGACAGAATATCCTGCCTTTTGAAAAAAAGCACCGCACAATAGGAAATAGAATCTTCTATCTGGCCACCCCACCGACAGTTATTGAACCAATAATATTAAATCTTGGTGAATCAGGCCTGTCACAGAATGACATCGGATACACCCATATTGTTATCGAGAAACCATTCGGAAGTGACTTGGAATCAGCCAGTTGGCTAAACAGTATGCTCAATAGGTATTTTGATGAAACACAAATCTATCGTATGGACCATTATCTGGCAAAGGAGAACGTCCAGAATATACTCATGTTCCGGTTCGCTAACTCTATCTTTGAACCCCTCTGGAACAGGAGGTATATAGACCATATACAGATAACGGTTTCAGAAAAACTTGGGGTCGAACACAGGGCCGGATATTATGATAAAGCCGGAGTGATACGTGATATGTTTCAGAACCATCTGCTTCAGCTCTTTGCACTTACTGCCATGGAACCTCCATCTATCTTCGAGGCTGACAGGGTCAGGGACGAAAAGGTAAAGGTTTTTCGATCCATTAGACCATTTCCGCTCGACAGACTTGAAGATCATATTGTAATCGGACAGTACGGCAGCGGGAGAATCAACAAAAAAGAAGTTGTAGCATACAGGGATGAACCAGGGATTGCACCCGAATCCATAACTCCCACTTATGCGGCAATAAAAGTATTTGTCGACAACTGGAGATGGAACGGGGTACCTTTTTATCTCCGTTCAGGCAAAAGGCTTTCAAAACAGAAAGCAGAAATATCCATAATTTATAAACCTGTTCCACATATGATGTTTTCAAACAGGATTGAGCAGGAGATTGAGCCAAATACACTTATATTCAGGGTACACCCTAATGAGGGATTCAACATTATTTTTCAGACAAAAAATCCTGGTTCCAAGTTATGCCTGAACTCGGTATTGATGGATTTTACGTACCAGAGTGTCTTCATGCTTGACGCCTATGAACGTATACTCCTTGACTGCATGGAGGGCGACCAGATGCTCTTTGTAAGGGCAGACGGTGTTGAACACACATGGGCATTACTTACGCCTGTGATTCAAAAACTTGAAGCTGAAACAAGTCAGGAGAAATTCCCTAATTACGTTTCAGGTTCTTCCGGACCCTCAGGGGCAGATACACTAATAGAGCGGGATGGTCGTAAATGGAGGCCGATCTGAACAAAAGGGTTCTTGTATTACCTGACCCGGAAGTCTTGAGCCACAGGGCTGCTTCAATATTTATAGAACTGGCTTGCAGTAGTATAGATGCAAAAGGTAGGTTTATAGTCGCTATCTCTGGCGGAACTACCCCAAAAAGGCTGTTTGACCTGCTTGGTACACTATACAGCAACAATGTAGAGTGGGTTAAAGTAGAATTTTTCTGGGCTGATGAACGCTGCGTTCCCAAGGAACATGATGAAAGTAATTTTAGAGGCGCTTACTCGGCAATGCTATCAAGAGTTCCTGTGGCAGAGTCGAATATCCACAGAATTAAGGGAGAACTTGAACCTGAGGAAGGGGCACGCCAGTATGAAAATGAGATAAGGAAGTGCTTTGGCAAATCGTCACTGCCGGTATTCGACCTAATTCTTCTTGGAATTGGAGAAGACGGTCATACTGCTTCTCTCTTCCCGGGCTCTAAATCACTGGAAGAGTCAGAAAGGCTCGCAATTCCTGTTTATGTCGAAAGACTCAAAAGCTGGCGCGTAACATTAACTCTCCCGGTACTTAATAATGCCAGGCATACGCTTTTTCTTGCGACCGGGTCAAACAAAACTGATGTTCTTGCGGAAGTGTTTGAGAAAAGAAATAGTGAAAGTCTTTTACCTGCTGGCCTTATACGGCCTGTTCATGGCGATATAACGTGGTTAGTCGATAAAGAGGCAGCAGCAAAGCTGAAAAGAATAACACCAGGATATTAAGCCACAGTAACGACATATTTAAGTTATTTCTCTTTATATAAGCAGATTGTCTGTGATAAAATCATAAACAGAACTAAAACAACTTAAGGAGGTAATAAATGACATTAATAAAAAGTACAATAACAATTCTATTAGTATCTGTATTCCTGTTATTTTTAATTAGTGCATGTGCAACTCACCATTATGAAGGGGCCGCTGTTGGTGGTGCTGTAGGCGGTGTAGCTGGTGCACTATTAGACGATAGTAACCCGTGGCGAGGCGGCGTTATTGGTGCAGCCCTCGGCGCTTTATTTGGTGCGACAATTTCTGATATCTCTGTCCGTGGATCGCAAGAAGCTGCAAGAACAAATAAGCCTGTAGAGTACAGAACCGAAGATGGACGTGGTGTATATCGTGCAGATCCACTTGAGTACGATGCAAAGACAAATTGCAGGAAAGTTCAGGAAAGAGTATGGGAAGACGGACGCCTAATTAAAGACGAAATTAAAGAGGTTTGCGAAGGCGAAAAATTCGAAAGAAGATATTAATATAAGGTTCTTATCCCATTTAGTTACTAAAAAACCCTCTCACCCACTCAGTTTGAGTTATAAGAAAAGTGAGAAGTAAGGAGTGAGGAGTAAGGAGCAGGGAATCAGGGAATCAGGAAAAAAGTAGGCAGTAGGCAGTAAGGAGTAGGCAGTAAATAAAAACAAAGATGCATTTAAACCGCAAAACGTTTACGGTTACGAAGCCCGCCCTGTCAAGTAAGCTTTTCTACTTTACAGGGTCCGTTTCGGTTATCGTTTACGTGTTTATTTAGTTTCTCCGGTTTCTCTAGTTTCCCCGGTTTATTTGGTTTAAGGACAATTTAATTCTCAGAATTGGAAGTGAGCTGAGCCCCCAGTTAAATAAACATATAATGACAATTAACGGGGCAGGCTGGAATTAATGCTTCGCATTGGAAGATAGCCTTCGGCTGGAATATATATATTTATATAGTTTATTTAGTTCATTTACTGCTTAGTGCTTACTTCCTACTCCCTACTTTTTATCTTTTACTCCTTACTCCTTACTCCTCACTCCTCACTTTTCACTTTTAACCGCCTCTAGAAACTAGAAAGATGAAGTTTTTAAAAGGAAAAATATCTTCATCATTTATTCATATTATTTTCATCATTTCTTCAAATAATTGATATATTTTTAAACTAACAAGAAATTAAATAGGTGGGTGCCATAAAAGAGTCCAGGACTTGCAGTTGCTTTATTGATTTAAATGACGGTTAAATGATAGAGGAAGTCCATGGCATACGAAAAATTTCTATATTCATCATATGGGAGGCCCGGCGCTTATAGACATAACCGGTAAAACAATAATCTCCCATATTGCCCCAGAAGGCAGTCAGGCAATTCCCTCCACCTGGCTGCCTTTCTCCCGCATATTCTATTGATTCAGTACCTGTTCAGTCTCCAGTCATAATCTTGGTAATCTACTTTTACACTACCGGCATTTTCCATAATAAAATTCCTGTCATCCTGATCATATAAAAACGGTACGATGTACTTTAGTCTTTCTGCCTGGGTCTTTCCAAAATCCCTGCCGTACCATTTGAATATTTGTGAAAGATACACCTTGTTTCTTCTTATATCAAGCTCTATACCCCCGCCATTCAAAAATGTCTTTCCTGCGATTGTCAGTTCCTCATCCAAATTTTCAGCAGTATAAAAATCTATCGGCGGACATGATAACGAAGCACACACAAGGCCAAAATGTATCCGTGGTTCAATAGGTTCAATAGTAAGCCTTAGCCTCTTATCATCTTTTCCGAACACCCTGAAGATCGAGTGGGGAGGCCGCCTGTTACCTCGTAGAATTCCATGCTCGATATCCTCGGGACAGAAGTACATATCACCTATCCTGTACCTTATACGTCTGAAAAAGTTCCTGACCTCTTTTACCGAATCCCTGATTCCGAGTTCAACTACTCCGTGAATTACAATGACATTATAAAGATTTATCCAGTATGCTATCTTCTCCTGCCTGCTTCTGAGTTCGCCTAAATCCATGTTTTTCAATGTATAGCTCATTTCCAGATATTCTTCGTATGCCTTTGAGTTCCGCATGCGTTCATATGCTACACGGCCTTTCTTTGTGTCAAAGAAAGCACCTCTTACTAGATTCATTGATCTTTTTAGTCTCGCAGCTATCTCCTTAGATGTAATATCATGACGGGGCTCACCATCATTAAGGATTATCTTATCAGACAGGAAGGTACCCATGCGGGTATGCTCTGTTTTTGCCTCAACAACAGTTCTGTGTTTTGCCTGGCGGAGAGCATAGATACTATTGATGTAGCCAATATGTGTAAAGGCCTGGGGGAAGTTGCCCAGTGCCTCCTTCCACACTACATCATATTCTTCGGAGAAAAGTCCAAGATGGTTTGCCGTACCCTCAATACGGCGTATTAAAATCTCTGCTTCTGCAAGCCTTCCCAGGGCGATAAAGTTATCAATAAGCCAGAATGTGCATAGCAGGAAAGTACCTTCTTCACCTGGCAGTCCGTCATTGCCAATATAGCGGTACAGGAAACTCTCATGACTCAGATCCCTCTGGATTGCCTCAACTGTAGATATAACACGGGGATCACTGAATGGAAGAAAACCAAGAATTGGTATCAACAGATTAGACGAGTCCAGGGTATCTGTTTCATAGTGCTGCACAAAAGCCTGCTTTTTATCGTTCCAGCCTTTCTCGAGTACCTCTTCTTTTATCTCCGAAGCAGTTTTCTCCCACTTTTTCAGATCAGCATGGAAACCGTATCTTCTGGCTATTATAATTCCCCTGTTCAGTGCGAGCCAGCACATCACTTTTGAATAAACAAAATGATATGGTCCACCCCTGACCTCCCAGATTCCTGAGTCCTTTTCCCTCCAGTGCTCTACCACATAATCACAGATGCCGCGCAGAAAAGGCCATAGACCTGCATCAATCTTTCCTACATAGTCCGAGAGCTTCAATGCTGCATCCATAAGCTCCCCATATATATCAAGCTGTTTCTGCCTGGCTGCTTCATTGCCTATGCGGACTGGCCTTGAACCTTTATATCCATCCAGATGTATAAGTTCCTCTTCAGGCAGTTTCTCTTCTCCTCGCAAACCGTACATTATCTGCATCTTTTCTGCTCCGTGTTCAGACAAAAGCTTTTCTATCCATCTCAGATAGCCCTCTGTCTCGGACAGGTGCCCCAGATTAAAGAGAGCCTGTAATGTAAAAGAGGTGTCCCTTACCCATGTATACCGGTAATCCCAGTTCCTCACACCCCCGATCTCCTCGGGCAGAGAAGTTGTCGCGGCAGCAGCAATAGCGCCTGTTGGTTCATAGTAGAGAAGTTTAAGAACAAGTGCTGACCGCTCTACCATATTCCGATAAGGGCCTAAATCTACAGTCCTGCCAGTTTCACTCTTTTTCAGCCAGTCCAGCCAGTATGTCTCTGTATCACTCAGGGATTTTTCGGCTGTCTGATGGTTTATCCCGGGAAATTCTTCCACACCGTATTTCAGGTTCAGCCATGCCCTGTCACCTTCAGAAAGTTCCCATTCAGCCCTTGCAGTGCTTTCATGTACAACCATTTCATGAGTACTGGAAAGTACAATAATTTCATCCTTTCCTCTGGCAGTTATACCCTTTTCCAACTTTTCCATCACAGTTGTGGTTCGTGCATAGTTAAAACTTGGCTCAAAAATAACCTCAATATTAACTTTACCCTTAAGAACCTCAACCAACCTGTAAAGTTCATGCTTCTCTGCCTCTAATTCTTCAGATCCAGTGGCAGGTATGGGCATAAAATCAGTTATCTGCAAAATCCCTGATCTTGTCCTGAATTTAGTCTTAAGTATGTTTGTTCCCGGTATATACTCGGCTACTGAGTCCCATTCATCCAGAGGAGTAATGGAAAATCTTCCGCCTTTTCTGTCATCAAGCAGAGAGCCGAATATGCTCGGAGAGTCGATATGAGGCAGGCATAGCCAGTCAATAGAGCCGTCAAGCCCTATCAGTGCTATTGAATAAAGATTACCGATTATTCCGTAATCACTGATCTTCTTATACATTTGACTAGATACTATATATAGTAAACGTCCAATAGAATATACTTTATTAACCCAAAAAATGCATTTAGGAAAATGCAGATGTTGCGAAAAAAATAATTTTTCGATACCTTAACGCACCTTTGCCATATTCGAAATGGTTTATTTTCATGCAAACAACGATTAAGGATAATCTCAATACAATCATCGAGTTAAATAAATTTTTGAGCAATGTCTGTATTTTTCGGGTTAAGTATTTTGGCTCAGTCCTTTTCAATCACTGCTCACATGCCCTTCCTTTCAGGTGAAAGAAGAATTTTAGTGCTTTTTTCACCTTTTCGGAAAAGATCTTCCCGGAGTAGAAGTTTCCAACAACCCTCTTGTTTATCTCACCAAGTGTTGGATAGGGATGAACTGCGGATGCCAGTGCTGAAAGCTTGACACCGCCGTTCATTACTGCCACCCACTCACTTACCAGTTCCCCGGCCCGGGGTCCGAGAATCTGGATTCCGACAGGTTTTTCTTTCCCGTCAAGAACCAGTTTTATCTTACCGGTTTCTTCACCTTCTGCAAGGCTTCTGTCGTTTGCTTTAAACTCCTCTGTCCAGACCGAATACTCAATTCCTGCAGCTTCTGCACGTTTTTCGTTCATTCCGATACTTGCAAGCTCTGGATCTGTATATGTACACCACGGGAGGTTGGTATAATCCGTTTTCCTCGGTAGATGCAGTATTGCATTGCTAAGCACAATGCCCCCCTCATAGCCTGCTGCATGCGTAAACAGATACTTCCCTATGACATCTCCTGCACCAAAGATGTGCTTATGGTTCGTCCTCAGCCTGCTGTCAACCTTCAGGCCTTTTTTATCGAATTCAACAGAGATGTCTTCCAGACCAATGCCTTCGATATTTGGCTTTCTTCCTAGTGCTATAAGGATTCTCTCGGACTTAAGGCTCAATGGCTTACCTTCGCTGTCCCTTATGACAACCTCTCTTTCACTGCCAAGGTCTTTTACTCCGAGGACAACAGAGTTCAGATGGAATGTCACTCCCTCGGAAGCAATAACATTCATCATCTGGTCAGCCATGTCCTTGTCCTCTTTGCTCAAGATCTGATTACTGCGCTGGACCACGTCAACTTTTGTTCCCAGCCTGCTGAATGCCTGGGCCATTTCTATAGCGATGGGGCCTGCTCCTATGATTATCATGGACTTTGGAAGCTCATCAAGGGAAAATATATCCTTGTTCGTAATATATGAGGTCCTGTTAATCCCATCTATCGGCGGTATATCAGGCGAAGACCCTGTTGAAATCACCCATCTTTTTGCGGAATAGGTTTTACCGTTCACCCTTACTGAATGATCGTCTACAAACCTGGCATTCCCGAATTCGACTTTTGCACCAAGCCTGCAGAACCTTTCCTCTGAATCATGCTTTTGTATAATACTTATAACGGACTGAATCCTCTTTGCCACTTCCTTATAATCAACCGGTTTCAGGTCAACTCGGGGAAGACCGAACTTTTCGGCATTTTTCATCATATGATATACATGGGCAGTTCTAATCAGAGTCTTGCTAGGGACACACCCATAATGCAGACAGTCACCACCGAGCTCCTTTTCTTTTTCGATGAGGATTGTTTTAGCACCAAACTGGCTTGCTCCTGCAGTTACAGTTAAACCTGCAGCCCCTCCCCCGAGAATCCCTATGTCAAAATCATAATCAGGCATTATAGCCTCCTTATGTAAACCCCGTGAAAACATCTTGTTTTTCTACGGGGTAAANNTACGGGGTAAAATTTAAACAGTTCGAATTTTTTCTTTCCTTTTTTTATAAAGGCCGAGCAATTTCTTTGTAACAATCGGGAAAGCACCGAGTATAACAAATGAGATTATAAGCCTTGGCGACAGTATCCCCGAAAGTGATTCAATCCTGGCAAGTTCCTTTCCTGCATTAACATAGACAATTGTACCGGGCAGCATTCCTATCTGCGATACCCAGAAAAAAGTCCTTAAGGGCATCCTTGTAAGACCCATAACCAGGTTAATAAGCCAGAATGGGAAAATCGGTATCAACCGGAGTGTAAAAAGATAAAACGCACCTTCTTTTGCTATTCCTTCGTTCACTGTCTTTAGCTTCTCACCGAACTTACCCTGAATCCAGTCCCTCAGTATAAACCGTGCAACAAAACATGCCAGTGTTGCCCCTATTGTACTTGCAAAGGAAACAACAATTGTTCCTGTTATCAGTCCAAAGAGGGCACCGCCAGCAATAGTCATCACTGCAGCTCCGGGAAGTGATAGAGACGTCACAAGGATGTAAATTACCATATAGGTACCAATTACAAGAATGCTGTGCTCACTATAGAGGACTTCAAATTTCTTTTGTGATTCTTTTATATACGAAAGAGAAAAATAATCTCCGAGGTTGAAAATTTTGAATGCAGCTACTAAGCCGATTATGACAAGTACAATTACAATTCTCTGAATATTTTTCTTGCTCATCAAACTCCCCTTTTAAAAAATTACTTCCCCTGCAACTTTTGAAGACCAAATACAGCTCCCCCCCAGAGCCCGCTGTTTTGATCTTTAATAAGAAATACGGGTATTTTCTGGAGCAAATCAGAAAGGGTATCAGAACTGCGGAATTCATTTTCAAACGCCTCGTGTGCTACGAGTTCAGGGTTTCTGGCAGCCACTCCACCTGCAATATAAAGACCACCGAGTGCAAGGGTCTCAAGTGCGTAGTTGCGGCAGACCCTGCCATAAAACCTGGATGCCCATTGAAGCGTTTCAGGATAATTTTTAATCCTCTCGGTTACCTGTTCAGGCTCTAACTTCTCACCCGTAAGGAATTCGTGTATTAAGCTAAAGCCAGCACCCGAAACGACCTTATTCCCTGTTATATATTTATCACCAAGTTTTTTAGACATAAACTCCTGCAGTTCGTTCTCCCTTTTCGATACAAAGGGGAAATTAGTGTGTCCGCCCTCTGAAGGCACTGCAATATAACCCCCTTTTCCGTCAGGAACGAGGGCAGCTTTTCCGAGTCCGGTACCTGCTCCGATAACAGCCAATGCCGCCTCTCTCACTACCGAACCGACAAGCACCTTTTCAGCAGCGTCTCCGACAGGGGAGCGGCATGCATATGCCTGGGCGACAAAATCATTAATCAATAAACACCTCTTCAAGCCGTAATGTTTTTCTGCGTTAGAAATATCTATATCCCATGAGATAAAAGGGGGTGAACTTTTTACACCGTCTTCAACAGGTCCGGCAACTGCAAATACAGCTATATCAATCTCCTTAGGTTTAAGCAAAAAACCGCTCACCTTTAAGTCAGCAATTACTTGGCCGAATGAGGAATACTCTTTTGTCTTAAGCCACTTTACTTCACCCTGTTCAATATCCCCTTCCCTTTTAACAAAAAATTGGGCAAAACGGCTGTTTGTGCCCCCAATGTCTGCAGAAAGAATATTTTTCATATAAATTTTATGATATCACTTTGTCGCCCGTTGTCAACACATTGTACTTTTCAGATACAAACAAGTCGAAATATTAATACTAATCTCTCATTATTTGCTTTGAGCAATATATATGCTAAAAGATTAAATATAAATTTAAGGGTTGTCTTATCGTACTTTTTTTATTAATAAAATCAAGTATTTTAAAACAAGTGCATGCGACTAACAAATTTCTTATAAGGTTGGTAAATGTGTAACATGTTACAGAAGTGTGCCATTCAATAATGTGCCTTGTTACAAGCGTGCAAGTCTAAAATTAATAAATAATAAATATGGTTCTTCACCCATTTGGTTGCAGGAAAAGTAATTTAATGAATCCGTTACAAAAGGCAGGGCGCAAGGTGCAGGGCGCATAGTATAAAAAGTAAAAAGTAGGCATAATTCTTGATTATATTTATTTATCTCAGTCTCTTATAATATTTCTATCAGGTTATTCAGCTTATCAAGCATCCCGTGAATGATTAGGAAGGAGGTTGAACCTGAACAGGATATCAGTAGTAATGCCGGTACTGAATGAGGGAAAAATACTTCATGATACCCTTAGTGCACTTAAATTATCGAATAATGAAGAACTTATAGTTGTTGATGGGGGAAGTACTGACGAAACCGTCTCTGTTGCCAATGAGTTTGCAGAAAAGGTCTTTATAACCAGAAGTGGCAGAGGGCACCAGATGAATTATGGTGCAGAGAGGTCAGATGGAGATTTACTTCTTTTCCTTCATGCAGACTGTGTTCTACCGGATGAGGGATTTAAGATAATAAGAGAGGTTCTTAAGGACAATAGTGTGGCAGCAGGTGCATTCGACCTCAGAATCACCCATTCAGAACTGTGGTTCAGAATAATCGAGTTTGGTGCTAACTTAAGATCCAGAGTAACCTCTGTCCCTTATGGCGACCAGGGCCTCTTCATGAGTAAAGATGTTTATAACAGAATAGGGGGATTTGCCGACATACCATTAATGGAAGATATAGAGATATCAGGGAGGCTTAAGAAAAAAGGGAGAATAGTTTTTGTACGGCCTGCTATCAGGACATCACCAAGGCGGTGGTTTAAAGAAGGACTGATCTGCACAACTCTAAGGGATTGGGCGATTGCACTGTCATATACATTTTTAAAGGTCTCTCCGCAAAGACTTATAAAATATTACAAGGATGTCAGATGAAAAAAAATAATGCCCTGATAATAATGGCAAAGTATCCTCATAAAGATTATGTCAAGACCCGTTTTAAAGGTCATATATCTGATGAAAAGAGGCTTGAGCTTTATATATACCTACTAAAAAACACCATACAGAAACTCAGGGAAATCCCTGGTACTAATACCTTTATCACATATTCTCCACAGAGTGCTAAGGATTATTTTTTGCAATTCGGACTAGGGATTTTCCCACAGCATGATGGAGATCTCGGATATAGAATGTTTCAAGCCATAAATAAGATCTTAAATGAAGGTTATGAAAAATCAGTGCTTGTCGGCGTGGACATTCCGGAGATTTCAGGTTCTATTGTATTAAAAGCATTTGAATTATTATCCCAAAGTGATATTGTATTCGGACCGGCAAGAGACGGCGGATATTATTTAGTTGGCCTGAAGAAACCTTTCATTGAAATCTTCCAGAACATAAAATGGTCAACACATAATACCTTAAAACAAAGCACGGAAAAGGCAGCAGATTTCGGCTACAGCGTGGCCTTAACCGAGACGCTTTCGGACATAGATAAAATAGAAGACCTGGAAAATATGGGACTAAGTTAATTTTATGATCTTAAATTTCTGTGGTCTTCTGCGAAGGCGGATAAAAAAGGAGATGTTATATTGTCATTAAGAGTAAAGATCGTTTTATTGCTTGTTCTGATCCTGTCACTTTTTATATCCCAGTTTTTTTGGGACATTGCATCATATTTCCATCCTGAACGTGTTAAGAACTGGCTGGTATCTGCTGGGGTACTCGCACCTTTCATATATATGGCATTAATGGCACTTGCAGTTATAATAAGCCCGATTCCAAGCCTGCCACTCGATATCGCTGCAGGTGCATTCTTTGGCCCCTTTGTCGGTACTTTATACTCTGTTGCAGGTGCGTTAGGCGGTGCAACGGTAAGTTTCATTGTAGCACGTCATCTAGGGCGTGAATTTATAGAAAGGTTCCTGGGAGGGCATGTTAACTTTTGCACAGAATGTTCAAATCGCCTTTTGACCAAAATAGTATTTCTCTCGCGCCTCCTGCCTGTCATATCATTTGATGTGGTCAGCTACGGTGCAGGTTTTACCAAGATGTCCTTGAAAAATTTTTTATTTGCGACATTTTTCGGAATGATCCCCCTTACATTTATCTACAATTATTTCGGCTCTGTATTAGTCTTTGGAAGGGGATTGAGCATATTCCTCGGTATCACCATGGTAATCCTCTTTTTCATCATTCCGAGATGGCTTGAACGAAAAGGCTTTTTGAAAAAATGCATTTAACCAAATATTGCAACTCAATTTCCGGATGAAGACAACAATATCTGTTTTTTATTATAATAACCGGAATATTTATAAATAATTTTTATTACAGTAATATGAAACCGCTTAATTGTGAAGATTGTTATTCACCTTATTGTTATGAAAAATTTACCTGTTTTGAGTGTGATGGAACAGGTATTTTAAATGAAAGTGTCGAAGAGGACAATTCAGAAGATAAATCTGAAAACAAAGAGAAATCTTCAGAACTTCCCTGCCAGTTATGTAATGGTGAAGGTGAGGTAACCATATATTGCCCTGATTATTTTGAACCCTGAATAACTTGAATCCTGCTTAAACATATCATCATTTAAAAAGTATCCTTAACCCAAAAAGTTCAATTAATTCATTTATTTTTATTTTGTTTTAATGCACTTTGGGGGTTAAACGTAAATTAATTGTAATACTTTTTAATGACTGCTTTATTACAGATGACATAACAGTTTTTTTATGCTTTAAGTATATGGTACTTTTCTGTTACAATTGCCCATGAGATTTTATCCAAAGGAGCCGATACTATTAATTTAAAATCAACACTTCCGCCTTTGATAATTAAAGACAAGAAAATTCTTTTGCCCATTATACAGGGCGGGATGGGTGTGGGCGTATCATTGCACCCACTTGCAGCAGCAGTGGCAAAAGAGGGAGGTGCCGGAATTATATCCAGTGCATGCCTTGACAGGCTTGTCACAAAAAGGAAAAAGAAAAAACTTAATATTTACGATGCCACTTATGAGGAGATTTCACTCGCAAAGGCTTCAGGAGGCTTTGCCGGCATAAACATCATGGTTGCTCTTGTCAGGAGTTATAATGAATCTGTAACTGCAGCCATTGATGCACGTGCTGATTTTATTATTTCAGGGGCAGGATTACCGCTTAACCTGCCTGCCATCCACCCTCCTAAAGACACGGCACTGATACCTATCGTATCATCTGCGAGAGCGCTGGAACTGATATGCAAAAAATGGGAAAGGTTAGGCTACAGGCCTGACGCCGTAGTACTTGAAGGACCATTAGCAGGCGGGCATCTCGGGTTTAAAATTGAGGACATTGGTCTTGAGTCCAACAAACTTGAAAACCTTTTACCACCTGTTAAAGAAGCAGCAATAAAGCATGGTAACTTTCCGGTTATTGTGGCAGGAGGGATTTTTACCCATAACGATATAGTAAAATTCCTGAAAATGGGTGCAGATGGAGTACAGATGGGAACAAGGTTTCTTGCAACAGAAGAGAGCAGTGCGACAGCAGAATACAAACAGGCCGTAATTAATGCTTCAGATGAAGATATAGGTATTGCAAATAATCCCAGTTCTCCTTGCGGCTTGCCATTCAGGATTATAAAGCAATCTCCCATGGTTGCCTCATCTGATGTTAGAGAACCTAAATGTAATAAAGGATATGTATTACGCATGGATTCAGAGGACAAATTTACCCGTTGTCCTGCAAAAGAAAATAACGGAAAATATTTCTGCATTTGCAATGGACTTTTGAGTTCCGCAGGTTATAATCCGCATAAAGAAAAACCCCTTTATACTGTTGGTGCAAATGCTTACAGGGTAGATAAAATACTTAGCGTAAAAACACTTATGCAAGAACTTGCCGGCATGAAAAATATTGAGTTTGAACCTCAATATTCTTACAAGCTTTAGAATCTCTTTTCAAAATATATTGATAAAGACTTTTTCTCAACAAGTCGTGGACTGCTTATACACCTGCTCTTTTATCTGAAATGCATTTTTTGTGTTGATACTTATGTGATAGCACATTGACAATAAAGTAGAAAAATATGTTATTTTATAAACACTTATAGAAAATTCGGGGCTGCTTATGGCTCGTTGTCTATGACCTGTAAGGAGCCAACGGCTCATAGAGGAGAGCGGTCGAATCGACAGGTCGGTCGAATCGACCCAGTCCG
>JABAOH010019373.1_pt1 | contig 36084 bp, 37 predicted proteins | sample 7062181 | NCBI WGS metagenome assembly JABAOH01 (sample SAMN14538630, study PRJNA623070) | marine sediment metagenome | biome: marine biome [ENVO:00000428]; feature: marine pelagic biome [ENVO:01000023]; material: deep marine sediment [ENVO:00002113]; isolation source: pool of 5 deep marine... | reverse complement strand
ACCAACAGGGATATTCAGGGTAGGCTGGGCTACTCTTTAAGCACTGTCTCCAAATATACTAGTAACAATGAACCCGGCAACTATTATAGGGTGAATCCAGGGTTTACCCGTAGATCTCCGTTAGATGAGGAGCTCGTAGACATTCGGAGGAGGATCTCCAAGCAAGAGTCAGACTCCAGCCACCTAGACGAAGTCAAGGAGTTCTGGGTTGATGGCTCTGTGTCTGAGGAAGAGTATGATGAGCTCAAGATGATGCACACCATCGAGACCCTGAGAAATAACAACAAGATGAAGGAACTAGAAGATAGAGTAGAGGAGCTCGAAAGTACCATAGACACCCTCACAAAGAAGCTTCAAGACCTAGGGTATAACGCAAAGATGTTTATAACAGAGAAGAAATAACCAACAATAAGCCTTCCTATCGTTTAGCAGATTAGTCAATCTATCATCCTAAAAGAATCTACTAACTGCATCATTTCTACCCTCATTTACGTAATTTTAGATTCGTCCGATTTAGGCGAAAAATAGAAAAATAAACTCTGATGCGATCGTGATCGCTTCTTGATCGCGTAAAAAGGAAACGTTTTTATATCGATATCTTGGGTTTTTTTAGTTTAGGTGGAAAAATGGGAAACCCATTGAAGAATAGGAAGGGTGTCTCGCCAGTCATTGCCACCATACTGCTGATCCTGATAGCGATCGCTGCAGGAGTCGTAGTATACACATATGCCATAGGCTTCCTAGGTACATCAACGACGACGACGCAGGTAGAGCAGTCAGCGCTCTCGATAGACATCGCCGACCTCACCGTAAGAGATGGCAACGCAACCCAAGCAACAACAGCTTGTTCAGCGGAAGTGAATGCGTCTAACTTGCTGGTGAACAATACATGTGGTGTAATATATGGCAACACGACGCTCTCAGCAACCTTTAGGAACGTAGGAGGCGTACCTACGAGAATAGCTTCAGTATACGTAATCTCAGCGACCGGAGAGGTTGTGGGCAACGCGACCATCCCGCCAGTGGACATACCAATAGACCCAGGTAGTTCCTACGCTCTAGAGATAGGAGCTGACGCATCGTCACACACAAACGCGTTTACGGGAAATGTGAGTGACGGATTCACCTACATAATAAAAGTCGTAGCTGAAGACGGCTCCTCGACGACTACAACAATACGAGCACACGAAGTAGCTTAGAATTCAGGGAAACATAAGTACCTGATAACTGAGACCCCCAATCCCTCTTTTTTTTATCTTAGACAAGGAGTCCAAAATGATAGGTGACAGGTATAGCATTACACTTAGCCACGGAGATGCAGTCTCCGGTTCCACAGGAGATATAACGGTTGGTAGGATGTGATGGTTGGATGTGTCGATGGGTTAGAATGTGTATGAGGAAAGGATCATCATGAAAAGGTTCAGGATCTTTAAGAGGGGCGAAAAAGCCGAGGAAGAGGTAGTAGAGGCTGAGGTTGAAGAGGCGGTAGAGGAGAAGCCTAAAGCCAAGGTCTTCAAGGACTTCTACGAGGTGAGTCCACCCTTCGGTTTTGTCGGTCTGGAAGCTGAGGAGGGCGGGAAGCTAAGATATACCGTGGTTGAGCCTCCTCTGAGTCCGTCAGAAGTGGAGGTTATCCAGAGGATTAAGGACATACTTCTGGAGGAGGTAGATCTTCCTCCGTCTATGCTGAGGGATAGGGAGGCTGTGGAGGAGATTATTAAGGAAAGGGTTAGGCGGGCCATCGAGATCTATAAGCTGGATGTCGCTGAGGATAAGTTGGAGAAGATTTACTATTATATGCTTAGAGACTTCTTGGGTTATGGGAAGATCGACATAATCATGAGGGATCCTCAGATAGAAGACGTATCTGTGGATGGTGTGGGGATCCCTATCTTCGTGTGGCACAAGTTCTATGAGAATCTCCCCACAAACCTGGTCTTTGACAGGGATGAGTTGGAGGCCACCATTTCACGCCTCGCCTATAAGACCGGATATCAGATAACGCTGTCTCAGCCTATCCTTGACGGCATTCTCCCGGAGGGCTTCAGGATTCACATCGCCCTCAGCGAGGTCTCGAAGAGGGGGGGAAGCTTCACCATCAGGAAGTTCAGTGAGAAGCCCTTCACCATCGTTGATCTCATCTCCTTCGGAACTATGTCTCCAGAGATAGCGGCCTATCTCTGGATCCAGATCGAGAACCTTAGGTCTGTGATGGTGGGAGGCGCCACGGCGGCCGGGAAGACTACCTGCCTCAACTCCGTCTCTATGTTGATCCATCCTGAGGCCAAGATCGTGACTATCGAGGAGACTCAGGAGATCAGGCTGCCCCACGAGAACTGGGTGCCTATGGTGACGAGGCAGATCTTCGGCGAGGAGGTGCGGGAGATCACTCTGTTCGAGCTCTTGAAGTCTGCCCTAAGACAGCGTCCAGAATATGTTATCGTGGGAGAGGTGAGGGGAGCTGAGGCCTATACCCTCTTTCAATCCATCTCCACTGGGCACGGAGGCCTCTGCACCATACACGCGGACAACATCGCCACGGCCGTCAAGAGGCTCATAACACAGCCTATGAACGTGCCCTTGATGCTGATCCCCCTCATGAATGTAGGGTGCATGGTCAACAGAGTTAAGGTGGGAGGCAACGTTACGAGGCGTATCACCGAGGTGAAGGAGATCAAGGCCATCGATGAGAGCGTGGGAACGGTGGAGTTCCACTCCGTCTTCGACTGGACGGGTGAGGAGAGGGACACCTACACCTTCTCTGGGCAGAGCGTCGTATTCGAGCAGTTGGCTAGGGCTAGGTATCTCCCGGTGGAGTCTCTCTACAGGGAGATGGATGACAGGACTCGAGTCATGAAGTGGATGGTCAAGAGGAATCTCAAGTCTTACCTTGAGGTCGCCGAGGCCGTGAGGCTCTTCTATCATGACCGTGAAAAGATGATGAATAGAGTCAGGCTAGGATGAGCTAAATGGTTCTAAGCAGTGAGAACCGCGTAGTCAGGACGAGTTGGAGGGTATTCCACCCCGTAGTGCCCAACCTCAAGAAGTATAGGGCTATGTATGATCAATCCGGGATCTCTCTAAAATACGAGGCTTACTTATCCTTCGTCTTCCTCACTACTATATGTGTCTGCGCCGCCGTCTTCGGCATAGGCTTGGTCTTCCCATTTGTCATCCCTATACCGGGCTTGCTCATTATAACAGGCCTCGCCATCCCAGCCTCCGCGACAGGTGGCGTCCTACTATTTCTCTTTACATATCCATTATACAAGAAGGTTGAGAACGCCAGGAAAGTTGATGACGCCCTTCTATTCACGGTGGGATACGCCGGGGTGTTGGCCTCAGCCGGCTTATCTCTTGAGCGGCTGCTTGAACGCATATCAGAGATCATACCCAACAAGCCCACGGCGAATCTTCTGCAACGCGTCGTGAGGAATGTACGGATGTTCGGCCACGACATAGCGGCCGCCATCGAAGAAGCGGTGGAGCACACCGCCTCTAGAAGCGCTTCCAAGCTCTTGGTGAGTATGCTGACAGCCGCCCAGAGCAGCGGTGAACTCAAATCCTACCTGGTCTTCGAAGCCAAACAGCTCTTCCTGGACAAGAAGGAGAACCTGGAGAGGACGGTGACCAGCCTAACCTATATCGGAGAGCTTTACATCGCGGTGTTGATCGTGGGGCCCATTGTGCTCATCCTGATGATAGCGCTGCTCTCCTCTATCGGCGGAACCATGCTGGGTCTAACGCCGGTCCAGCAGATGAACCTCATCGTATTCATAGGCTTACCCTTCCTAGCCATCATCTTCATCATACTCATAGACATGTTCGTGGGGAGGGAGTAGATGCTCTACATCAAGAAGAGATACGAGTATCTGATTGTGGGTGCTTCGTTAGCTGCTGCAGTATCTATATTCGTGGCGATAGTTGCCCTGGGAATCTATGTCCCCTTTCGAATGTACGGCGAATACATCATCCCCCTAGACAACAAGGTTAACACCTATATAGCCGTCGCACTCTTGGTTGCGATGCTGCCTGCGTCTATCGTGGGGTTCTTCAACCTCAGGTATAAGAAGGCGGTGGAGAAGAACGTCCCCCGCTTCCTCAGGTCGTTGATGGACGACGTCCACTCAGGCATGACTCTGCCCAGAGCCTTGGAGATGGCCTCGGAGAGGGATTTCGGCCCCATAACTGACGAGACTCAGATCGCCCTCTCCAAATTCATCCTAGGCAAGAAGTTCGACGACGCCATGATGGAGATGGGTGAGAAACTTCAAAACCCTCAGGCTAGGCAGGTGGCAACCATCCTCAACGAAGCCAACTCCTCAGGTGGAAGAGTCAGCGAGGTCTTGAGTACAGCCACAGACATGTACAGCCAGCTTAACGAGTACAGGGAGGATAGACGGTCGAAGATGAAGCCCTACACCTACCTGATCTATATGGCGGTCCTCATCTTCCTCATCATCACCTACATCTCGCTGGAGCAGTTTCTCAGGCCTCTCTCCACGGCCTCGACTACAGCAACCCCGCTTCTCAAACAGTTCCTCCCCATCAGCTATTATGAGTCCATCTTCTTCTGGGCCGCGAACATCGAAGGCTTGCTGGGAGGCTTGGTAGGCGGCAAGATCAGCGAGGGAACGGTCTCAGGAGGCCTGCTCCACGCCGCCGTCCTCGTAGCCATCTGCGTCGTGTTCTTCAACATATTCGTCTTCTAGGTGGGGTGATGGGGAGAAGGTTGAAGTCGTCTTTGGACAGGAGAGGTGTCGCTGAATTCATAGCTATGCTGATCATCCTCCTCGTGGTCGTCTCATTAAGTGTAAGTCTCTACGCCTATAGCACAGGAGTCTTCAGCAGCGTGGGCAGCAACTATCAGCACGAGGTCTCTGAGTCCAAGGATAGGGTTGAGGAGCGCTTCATGGTTACGGCCGTCTACCCGGAGACGATTAGGAATTACTCGGATGCAACCTTGAAAAACGTTGTGCTTATAAATGGAACCACAGATCCTCCCGATCCAAACGCCTCTCTTGAAAATCTCACCACTATAGACGGAGTCTATTTTGAGGTCAATTCAAGCGTAAATTATTTTACGGCATATTATAATTTCAGCTCTGGTGCTGGAGCAAATACGGCTTATGAAAAGCAGGTAAGTGAAAAACCCCCTGACCTGAATAACCCCGATATTCCAATTACTAATTTCACTAGTCAGGGATACGACGATATTAAAAACAATGACACGAATGTGTATCCTTCTGTGGCTGACAGAGATTATTACGCCGCACACAGATTCAAATTTAAGATCCTTGAAGATGAAGATCATATAACAAAAATCAATGTCACGTGGATTGGAGCAGGGTGGCATGACAACGATACAGGAGTAGTAGATGGAATAACCCTTTACATTTGGAATTTTGATTTGCCAGGTTATGATCAATTAAATGAACATGTTGATTCAGATGCACAAGTTAAACTAACTAATGAATCTGAACCCACATGGGGAGACCTAGGAAACTATATCGGTGATGATGGCAGTCTTATCCTATTAGTAGTCCAACATAATATGACCTTTAGGTGGAAACCAAAAGGCCCAGGTGGATGGCAAACTGAATACTCACATATCAGTACAGACTACGTTGGATTAGAGGTCACTTGGAGGACAGATCACTTCGTCACATATTGCATCGATTACGTTGTTGATGTGGGGTCGATCGACTTAGCAAGTGTCGTCNNGCTCAACGATACAGTGGATCAACTCGCTATTATCGAGATTTATAATTGGGTAAAGGGAGGGTGGGAGGAGGTATTTAAGATTAATCAAACAGTCGAAACCCCCTACAATGTTACCATTTTCTCGGCGAATCCACTGGATTACATCAATGAAACTTGGGGTTGGATTAACCTCACCCTTAGAGCGGTGGACTCTGGAGACCCCTTTAAAGACTCACATGACTGGATTAATATCAGAATCACCAACGAAACAGTGCCTGACCAAGGCGATTTATACTTTCATATATTCAACTTTGGGAAGAGGGAGATAGAGGTCGCCACGATATACTTGAATGGGAATCCACTTGAATGGGGAATCAACGTGTCTGCGACAGATCTAGAAATAACTGTATACGAGTTAGAGAAAGTTACTATTTTTAATGCACCATTAGAGGGACATATCTTGATTGTTACTACGAGAGGAAACACGTATGAATTTGATTATACGAGGAGTATGGGGCGAGTATATGTGATGGAGGGCTAGAAGTGGCCGAAAAAAAGATGCACTTTTTGAGGGATAGGAGGGGCATAAGTGAGGTTATCTCGGCAATCCTCATCATTATGGTAGCCATTGCCATTGGCCTAGGCCTATTTGCCTATACCACTGGGGTCTTTGGCACGACGCAAAGCAACTTTCTGTTGGAAGCCCAGACGAGGAAAGCGACAGTGCTCGAGCGCTTCGTGAATACAGCGTCTTACTGGAATGAAACCGATAGTTCCCCTATTTACTTCGCCATCTATAACTATGGGAAGAGGGAGATGACCATAGCAGCCATTTATGTGGAAAGCGAAGAAAAAGTTCCTCAATTTTTGGATGGAGACGTCACTCTCAAAGTGGATGAGATAAGGTGGATTAAAGTAGGTGTCCCCGAGAATGATTTAGATTCTTATCACATAGTTGTTGTGTCTGGGAAGGGAAATAGAATTGAGTTCGATTTTGAGAAATCACAGCAGGTATAAAGGAGTGGAGCGGTCGAAGAGAGGTATTGGAACCCTCATCGCCACCGCCTTCATGATACTTGTAATCCTCTTCGGCTTCTCGGTCTTCTTCCTTATGAGATCCCAGGCCGAGGAATACCAAAAGACCCTCGAGTCCATGAACAGACTCGACTGGGAGCGGAACCAAGAGAAGGCAGAGATCAGAAATTTTGGTTGGGACGCTAATAGTTTGAATTTGACTTTAGAGAACACTGGGAGCATAGAGATAGAGTTGGCGGCGATAGGCGTATTTAATCAATCTCGTCAGCCCATAAATGAAACATCACCATATACGCCGATTAAGCCCTACGTTGTAGTTAACCCGCAGACGCGCAGAACAATAGGCCCATACAACTTCGCTCTTGAAGAGGAAAACAAGACCCACATCGTGCAGTTGGTCACCAGTAGAGGAAACGTGATCAGCGAAACATATCCTATAATCACCAGAGCTCCAGACCTTAGCCAGTTTTTAGGGCGATCGCCGATCGGCTGGGTGACCATCTCCTTTGAGCCGGGGTCATTCCGATACACATCAAGTACTGTTGAAAATGATACAAATGCCTGGATAATTTCAGTTAAGAATACGACTGACGTCATGTTCTGGGTTGAATTCAGAAATCACGCAAATCAGAGCCTGGAGCTATTCGAATATTCAGTTATGCAATTGACGATCTACTCTGCGGGAAGCGTCACCTCCCAGCCCTTCTATATCGTTGACGATAACAGCAATAGCACCAATCTAAACCCATACAACCCAAACGACCCGCTTATACTTCCCCGTCCTGACTGTTATACTAAAACGGATTGCTCAGAACTAGACTTGATAATAGGCGGAAATGCAACCATTGTGAAATTCGCATCAAAATTTGTTGGTGGAGACACCTTTCAGAATCTCGGGAAGGCTCAATATGATATGGTTATTGTACTCTACTATGAATATGGGCCAGAAAAAGAGATACTCGCTCAATACATCCCCTTCGCAGGCGTAATCGTAACGGATTAGAAGATAAGTGAGGATGGTCGACACGACTACTAAAAAACTATGTAGAGGGATGAAGAGGCCCTCGAGAGGGGTGGGAACCCTCATCGCGGCTGTCTTCATGGTGCTCATATTACTTTTCGGTTTCTCGATCTTTTTCCTTATGAGAAGCCAGGCCGACGACTATCAAAAAACTGTTGAGTCTATGAACAGGCTTGACTGGGAGCGCAACCAAGAGAAGGCAGATATAATTTTTTCCTGGGGGTCTGTAAGTAATCTATCTTTGCGAGTGGAGAACACGGGGAACACAACAGAGATAGAGCTGGCGTTGATAGGCCTATTTCACAAAGAAAATCGTCAACCCTTTGGTAACACCTACACTCCAATATATGAGAAAGATGTTTTGTTCAAACCGGGTGAGATCAGAACGATAGGTCCATACGTTTTTACTCCGGTAGTAGGAGAAGAAGAATACATCATGCAGTTGATCACAAAGCGGGGAAACGTGATCAGCAAAACATACTCAGTATTTGAAGAGGGATATTCTGGGTTTTTCTCGCTATCCGGCGTTGGTTGGGTTACGGTCGATCTTCGTCGAGACGCATTTCTTGCTACTACGCAAAAAAATATTACAACTCCTGCTTGGACAATAAATACAGCTGATGTGCAGGGGCTCACGTTTTTGGTGGAATTCAGAAATCATGCAGATCAAGACTTTAAGCTTTTAAAATGGTCCTATCTTGAATTAACAGAGTATGGTATGACAAGCGTTAAGGCAAAACCCTATTACATCGTTGACAATAATAGCACATATAATAATCTAGTAGCTTATGATGAAGATGTTCCGGTTATACTTCCCCGTCCTGACTGCTGCGGGCTGGAAACGGATTGCAATCTAAAAAATTGTGAGGAAAATGACTGGATTCAAGGTGGGAACGCAACTTATGTAAAATTTGCAGCCGCGAAGCCTGGCACCGATGAAGATCAGGAGCTTGATAAAAGTCCGGCAAGTTATAACATGGCTATTATGCTCTACTACGAATATAAAGGCGAGATGATCGCTCAATTCATCCCCTTCGCAGGTCTCAGGGTAACTGATTAGATTTCGTAGAAGTTTAAGATCACTCGTTTTCAAAAGAAGTTCTTTTCTAGTTTTGGCCTTGAAAAAACTTCAACTTCCTCTCTACATCATGTAATTCTTTTGTGGCTCTAATACGGTACATGCCTTTTTATAGGTGAACAAGGCAAGAATGCTAGTTGCAACAGCAAGGAGTATGGTTCCAACAGCTACCAACAGTTGAATAATAAAAACTATATCCAACATAACTAAAATGTTTCGCCGAGAGAATTTTAAGGATAACTCTCAATCTAGAAAATAGCAGGGGTGGGATGATAGATGGCTTGGGTAGAAGACGAACTCTATAAAGTAATTCTTGAAAAATTGCCCGTAGTAACTGTTGATGCTGTTATAGTTCATAATGATAAGTTTCTGCTTTTAAAAAGAAATAATCCACCTGTTAAAGATGAGTGGTGGATAGCGGGTGGCAGAGTTTTTAAAAATGAAACTTTGGAGGCCGCTGTAAAAAGAAAGGTTCTTGAGGAAACAGGATTAAATTGTAAAATACTATGTCAAGCAGGAGTTTTGAATCAACTATTTTCAGAAGAAAATGTACACACTGTTACTATTTACTTTCTAATGGAATCGGATAGTATGAATGTTAAACTTAACGACGATCACAGCGAGTATAAATGGGTTGCAAAATTAGACCCTGACGCTCATCCTTTTCTAAGAACAATTGTAGAAAATTCAATTAAAAAGTTAGCAAAACTCAAACCCAACAGGTAATTAGTAATTAGTAATCTAAGAAAAGCCTTGTTTGGTTGTTCCCCGCTGAAAAAAGCCCATTAAACGCTTAAACCATGAAAACAAGGGTGTAAAACATGGAACCTGAAAGGGGTGGAGGAGTAGATGATAAAAAATTAAAATTTCACTCATATATAGGACATAAACTTACATAGGACACTCAAGGACACTCTAGGAACACCTTGGGACACTCAAAAGGACACTCAAGGACACTCTAGGAACACCCACATGGAACACGCACATGGGACACCTGTGCACAGGCGCCTATGCGCCTCAAAACCACCTACTTACAGCAATAGTTTGTATTAAAGGCAGAAGCACGGTTTTATGTGACTTATATGAGGCATCACTACTTTAGTTACTCTCAATAACCTTCTTCTAACCTGATCACCACAAATCCAACTATAGGTATCTAAGTCCATAAGCCTAATCCCATAATGACTTATATATTTCCTGACACTACTGGACTACCACTTCTCTTCGATGGTTCGCCGACAGTAGGACTCGGCTTGGGTGGCGCCCTAATTGGAGGCGATATATTCGATTTTGGGACGTTCATCCTGAGTAGCGTGATCTACATTCTTACTCGGATAAAGCTCAAGAAAGAGAAAAAATTGCTCGATGAAAGTAATTCATCTTCAAATAAATTAGAAATTGAAACCCATCACCTTGGATAGTAATTTTTTTTGTGTTAATTATATGAACATTTTTTTGGGATTTGTGTGTGGGTTAAACTTTACTGATGGACCGATACTTCTCAGCCGACTCTTCGGGATTTTTTCTCAACAAACACGTGGACTTTAGTCCAACTAGACGACATAAACCTATCTTATTCGCATCTTTGTTAAGTGATTTAAAGATGTTTATCCTAAGGGATAGGAGGGGCGTAAGCGAAGTCCTCTCTGCAATCTTGATCATTCTCATAGCTGTTTCGATGGGCCTCGGCCTGTTCACCTATAGCACCGGGGTCTTCGGCACAACGCAGGGCAACTTTCTGTCTGAGGCCCAGACGAGGAAGGAGAAGGTGGAGGAACGCTTCACTAGTACGGCGGCCTACTGGGAAGGCTCTGATGGGGGTGGCAATAACTCTATATACTTCGCCATCTACAACTATGGGAAGACTGAGGTGACCATCGCAGCGGTTTACGTGAATGCCGTATCAATCGAAAAACACAACCTCAAATTTCAAGGTGAAGACGGGGAATGGAAAGAGGTCCCAGAAACAGGATGCCTCATAAAAATTTACGGGGTAACATGGTTTAAGGTAGAGACTTCGGCTCTCTCTCACTCTACAGTCGTTGTTGCTTCTAGGAGAGGAAATACCGTTGAATTCGAGCTTTAGGAACAAAAGTAAGGGTGCGGGAACACTCATAGCATCTGCCTTCATGATACTTATGTTGCTCACCGGCTTCTCAGTCTTCTTCCTGATGAGGACCGAGGCAGAGGATTTTCAGAGCACCCTCGAGTCCATGGACACACTTGACTGGGAGCGGAGCCAAGAGAAAGCGATAATCGAAGACGTGTGGTGGGATACCGCAGAATGCTGTCCTCCAGATCAGGAACCGGATAAGCTGTATGTGACGGTGAGGAACACAGGGAGCATAGATATACTGCTAATTAAGATAGGTGTATTCTCCAAGTCAAGTCGACAGCCCTCAAACCACACCATGCCATACACGCCGCTGGAGCCGAACATTCTGATCAAGCCGGGTGAAACGATCGAGGGTATAGGTCCATACGTAGGTGAATATGTGTATGACGCAGTCGTGCAGCTGGTCACGGCTAGAGGAAACATCATCAGCGAAACATATCCTAAACCCCCTGGAATCCAAGGGCTTTGGTCGACGGCGGGCATCGGATTCATCACGATCGAATTTGAGCCTGGCTCCTTCATGTACACCTCGAATACTGTTCCTGAACCAGACGATGCTTGGATGATGTGCAGCGGTGACACCAGCAAAGTCATCTGGCATGTGAGGATGAAGAGTCATGCCGATAAAGCAATCACCCTGCTGAAATGGTCGTGGCTCGAACTAGCGGACTACGCCGGAGGATCACCCACCATCACGGATTATTACATCGTTGACCCAGGCAGCAATAACACAGATGGTCTGATAGCCTATGGACCGGAAGCGGCTAACGCACCGCAGATACTGGAGCCTCCCTCCTGTTCCCTAACATCTCCCTATGAATGCACCGAGGAAGAATTGGTGACGGGAGGAGAACCCATCACCGTGAAGTTTGCATCCAACAAAATATCGCCTGAAATAGGGTTCCAGACAGGAAATATCAACAAGGGCCACTACAACCTCTTCATCATGCTCTACTATGAGTACAACGGTGTGAAATACGGCCAAATCATACCCTTCGCAGGCATCATCGTAACCGAATAGAAGATCAGAAGAGGGAAATAGGATAAATCTTGAGTGGAGATCATTCGGAGATGTGGAAAGCGAAGAGGGGAGCGGGGACTCTAATAGCGGCCGCCTTTATGACACTTATACTGCTCTCTGGCTTCACAGTCTTCTTCCTGATCAAGACCGAGGCAGAGGATTTTCAGAGCACCCTCGAGTCCATGAACAGGCTTGACTGGGAGCAGAGCCAAGAGAAAGCAAAGATCTATGATGCATATTGGTATCCGGAAGCCAATCCGGATAAACTGAATGTGACGGTGGAGAACACAGGAAGCATTGAGATACAACTGCAATACATAGGCGTATTCAACGAATCAAACAACCAAGCATTAAACAACACCATGCCATACCAACCGATAGAGCCATACGTCTTAGTCAATCCAGGCGAGAGAAGAACTATAGGCCCCTATACTACTTTTAATTACGAAGAGAACATCACCATAGAGTTAATTACCACTAGGGGAAACGTATTCAACGAACGAAGCATTCCCGAACCCCCTGGAATCCCAGAGTTTTGGTCGACAACGGGCCTCGGATACGTAACTATCACTTTTGAACCGGATTCGTTCCAATACACCTCAAATACTGTTTCTGAGCCAACACCTGCCTGGGTAATTCCTTCAGAGACTCTAGCTGACCCTAGCGAAGCCATCTGGTGGATTAAATTGAAAAGCCACTCGAACACAACCATCACCTTGACGAAATGGTCGTGGCTCGAACTAGCGGACTACCACACGGCGACGCCTACCATTACAAATTATTACATTGTTGACCCAGGCAGCAATAACGCAGATGGTCTGATAGCCTATGGACCGGAAGCGGCTAACGCACCGCAGATACTGGAGCCCCCCTCCTGTGCCCTAACAGGGGAATGCACGAAGAGCCAATTAGTGGAGGGAGGTCCACCCATCACCGTGAAATTTGCGTCGAAAAAAATATCTCCAGACATAGAGTTCCAGACAGGAACTATTACCAAGGGCCACTACAACCTCTTCATCATGCTCTACTATAGATTTGGTGATGATTCTACCATCTATGGTCAAATCATCCCCTTCGCAGGCATCATCGTCGAATAGAGGATATTCCAAGGATTATTGACCTAGTCAAATCTACGTCTTTAGCTCTAATTGGTTTTGAAGGCCAACTTTTTTTATTACCACTATTCCCTTATCTTCAAGTCTTCTGGCCAGCCTCCAGACGCTCGTCTTCGGCAGATCGAATCTTTCTCTTACTTCACCTTCCCAAACCTTTCCTCCCTTTTGATAGATAAACCGTATCACCTCTCTCTCATCGCTACTCAGTTCAAGATGCCTCTCAAAAATATCTTCGATCTCGGGCTTCTTCCTTCTCTTAAGGAAGAACACACCGATCAAAACTGCTGCTATCACAATGAGAATCAAATGCTCTAGACGGAGCATAGATGTGGGTGTTGGGGTAGGTGTGGGTGTTGGGGTAGGTGTGGGTGTTGGGGTAGGTGTGGGTGTTGGGGTAGGTGTGAGAGGCTTGATGGGTAACAGGTAACTTATCTCCCATCTTTCCGGGAACAACTGTAAGATGGTTCTGTTTTCCTCCACGCTGATTGAAGCGGGCACTTTATCCAAATAGATGATCGTAGCTCCCTCAGGGAAGTAAGCCGTGAGGTTATACGGAGCGTCGAGGGTTAACGTCCACACGCCGGCCTCCATCTGTGTCAAAGTAATCGTGTCATATTCCACTATGACCTTCTCTGCTCCTAAGGTCAAGACAGTCATGCTTAAATCTTCTATCTCGTAGTCTAGGATCGCTTCGTTTTCATCGACTACTATTACATTCTCTATCTTCGAAGCCATTAACTTTAAAGTTATATCCGGGAATGTTTCGTTAACCGTTAGGGTTTGAACGACATGGATCAAACCATCTCGGTACACAATCAACTCCGTGGAATCGATGCGATATGTTGGCACTTGAGCTGAAACCGCTATAAAGGAAACAAATATGAGTATGCATAGAGATCCTAAAATGACTTTCCAGTTTCTCTGGGCGCCGTCAATCATCGTATAACCCTGGCAGCTCTGAGGCTCATCATACTTATTGGTTCTAACATTATTTGTTCAATATTTCTCTTTGGCCAGTAAGTAGGGGATACATTATCTATTTATTCTGATCGGATAAAGCGTGTTTGGAATGATGGAGATATTCATGTTTGCCAACCTCTTCCTGGGCATAGCCATGATTATCTATGTGTCCATCCTCATCAAAAAATTGGGGGGATTACCTAGATTGGTTAGGCCCTGGCAGGCGATGCTGGTGGGCGTCGCGGTATTCATAATCTCTAAGATAGTCACAGTACTTGAGAGTTTTATCCTCATTAACCCTCTATTCCCAGTGGAGTTCTTAGACACGGTCTTCTTCGGATTCCTCGTCCTATCCATGTTATACTTCAAGTTGTCTTGGGAGTTTCCGAAATGAGTGAATTTCATAACGTCAATTTTTGGGGTCCAACCAGCCTGGTCCTACCTAGAGGATACGTTCTTCTTTTGGTTAGTTCACCAAACGTAGGGAAGACCGAATACGGCTTACGATTCCTCATAGACGGAGTAAAGCAAGGAGAGAGTGGCGTGTTCATCTCTCTTAACAATACAAAAGCAGACATCCAAAAAACTCTAGAAGAATTGGGTTATGGAGAAGATGGAAAAATAAAGATTATCGATTATTTCTTATCTCGTGCGAAACCTTCTCAAATAGATGATCTCTCCATGGAATTGAACAGACTGTTGGATGACGCACACTCATCGAGCCGATTTGTGATTGACTCCTTATGCACCTTGGGTCTGATGATAGAACCTGACATTTTCCCTGCCTGGGTGCTCAAGCAGAGGGCAAATGTCAAGATGAGAGCCGAGAGAGGTCAGGGTTCGCTGATTCTGATGAATTGGACGACCGGGATCCATCGCCAGGAGATCACTAACGCACTGAGAAACATCGTTGACGGCGTACTTGAGATGAGATTTACGGAGACCGAGAAAGGTGAGTTGAATAGATTCATCCGGATATTTATGTTGAGGGGGATCAAATATAAAACCGCTTGGTCCGCAATTCAATTTGACTAAATAATTACTACTGGAAGTGGTCTAGATTGTCAGAGAAAGAAAAAATAGAAAAGTTAAGGGATATGGCTCTACGTTCAACACAACTGTCAGTTAGGATGGAAATAATTGGAAAGTTAGAAACTTATGGCGAGAAAGCCCTGTCGGCTATCACTGACATTGTGGATGTTTCGAGAAGCACCCGAGTTAGGCGTCACGGTCGTAATTCAATTATGAGAATTAAAGAAAAATCAAAGCCTCCCTGTGCTGAAATCTAAACCCTAGTTCGACGCATTTAATTGAACTTCCGGCCTCCAATAATTGACGAATCAAAAAGCTCCTCTCTGGACATGAAAAAGGCACCAAGGTTTACTCCGAGTTATAAAACAAGCTACAAGCTTTATAGATCCTAGAACAAGAAAAAACCGATCAGCTCCAAGAATATCTGAAGCTAGAAGCTAGATGTAATTATAGGGTATACATAAGCAGATGTGTCACGATTCCGGCACCGCTTTAAGGTCTCTCACTCCTTTTATTAAAAAAAGCCAAATAAACATCGGTTGGTGGATGTGTTATTGTTTGATGCCGTCTATGAATAATTACATTACTTCTCTCGTTAGAGTCCCTGCATGTGCAATAATGCCAAGTGCACCGCTTATCAGAGTAGCTATCGTTGTGAATATGGGTGTTCTGACTAAAAGACTCCACAGAAGCTCTATGAAGAAGAACTCTTGTAAAGTGTCGAACGTGATGTTCAAGACAAAGAATATGATTATGCCTAGTGCGAGGTTGGTGGCGCCACCATAGATTTGCCCTCTCCTTATCCGGCCGGAATTTACGACTATTAGGTACCCTATTATCAGATTCGCTAAGCTCATGACAGCAGAAATGATGAGCATAAAGTTTGAAGGCATCTGAACAATGTATTCAGAGGCTGGCTCAAACGGTATATAGAAGACGATCATCGAGATGAAAATCCCAGATAAGAGTGCGAAGATCCCTCCGACAAGCCCTGCAACATAAGCTGTCAACGAAAAAGAGTTTCTTAGACTGATAGACATTGAAACAGGAACACTCTTAGGCTCCGAAAGAGTTTTTGAACCTAACACCTCAGGGTTGGATGGCATCGACGGCGGTAGAAAAACCATAGACCCCTTGCAAGAGGGACATTTGCCATTCACTTCAAGATAAGACTTGAGACAACTCACATGAAATGTCTTTAAACATGATGGACACTGCAACACCATCTCATCCACAGACACAATCTTCTCGCATAACTCGCATCGTGCTTCGAGTGGAGGCTTGATGGGTCGGGGTTTTAGAATGTGACTTAAAGGGATATCACTCATTGCTCCTCGACTCTGAAAAAGATACCATTTTTTCGACAAAGACTTGAGTTTCTCTGTTTAGTCCTCGGATCATAGAAAAATAAAAAGGTGTGTTAACTAGTAGGTATTAACTCTGTGGGTAATGGCTTAGGCTACTCTTCGGCTAGATTATTTAAATTCGATCCTTCACTTTTCTTTTAGCTTACTCGTCCATAAAAATAATTCCATAAAAATAAAGTTCAAATTTGTTACAATTTATACCACTGATTAAATTATCAGATCTAATTGTTGCCATGTTACAATTTACAACTTCTAACCACCTGATCAAATCTAGTCACCTGTATTCACATGTCTCAGTAGTGAGAAATCATTGCTTATTCATTTTTACCTGGAACTCACATCAGCTTTATATGCTAATCTAGCAAAAAGTTGGTTAGGAGAATCATTGGTGGGTGGTTGATGATAGACATGGAAGGCGACTATGTAAAAACAGGTATTCCAGGAATAGACTCGCTTCTCGGGGAACAAGGTATTCCAAGAGGGTACGTTGTTTTCGTCAACGGTGCACCGGGTAGCGGAAAAACAACGTTTGCGATCCAATTCCTTTACAAAGGAGCAACCCAGTTTGATGAACCCGGTGTATATGTCTCCCTTGATGAAAGCCCCACCCACATAACGAGAAACATGAAGTCGTTTGGATGGGATCTGGAGAAGCTAGAGGATGAAAACAAGTTAGTAATGCTGGATTCCTCACCCATCCGTCGAATCAAGAGAGAGATAAAGGTTAAGAGAGAATTCTCCATGGAAAGGTTGATCGATACGGTTGGAGAAGTCATCAGTAAGATCGGGGCCAAAAGAGTGGCCATCGATCCCCTTGCGATCTTGACGATTCAATACCCTAGCACCCTCGACAGAGTGTATGCCGTTATGGATCTTCTACAGGCCCTCGCTGAGACCCAATGCACCACCTTAATGATCTCTGAACTGAAAACCTCAGCGATGGAAAGGGAGTATCAACTGGAAGAATACCTTGCCCAAGGCACTATATTACTACGTACATTCGAGAAGCCAGGAGGACTAATAAGAGCATTTCAAATCGAGAAACTCCGCGGAATAAAACACGACCCACAGCCTCGCCCATATACAATTACGGGGGAAGGCATAGAAGTCTACCCCGAAGAGAGAGTGCTGTAGAAGCCGTGAGATCAGAAACGAAAGATTATAAAGACATAGAATGTAGAGTATGTTGACACAGGGAGAATTAAGAAGATGGTCATCTTACAGGAAAAAGAGAACCTTGTCCTGAGGAACCTACTCAACGAAACAAAGATTTTATTCCCCATACTCGACGTCGAATACGGCTACAGATACCCAGCAATAGAAAAAGCCTTCAAGGGGTCTCCTGAGGAGATAACAGAGATATTAAACAGACTCCACGAAAAAGGATTCCTGAGCAAGAGACCTCAGAGCGTTATCATCAAATGTCCTCACTGCGGCAAATATGGAGTGATAGGCCTTATCCGCTGTCCCACCTGTAACGGTGGAACACTGAACAGATACGAGGTTCTTCAGCACCGCCCCTGCGGCTACACAGGATCTGAGGAAGAATTCACTACTGAAAGGGAATACATCTGTCCATACTGCAAGATAAGGCTGAAAAATTTGGGGGAGGACTACGAAAAAATCGGAAGCTGGTATAAATGCAATGACTGCGGCGCAACCTTCGGAGAGCCAAAGGAAATCCTCTACAGCACAAGCTGCAAACAAGAATTTGCTTGGAGCGAGGCCTCCACAGAGAGAACCTATGTATACGAGATCAACGAGAAGCAAGTAAGAGAGCAAATACCTGAAACAGGACTCGAAAGAACGGAGTCATTATTCCAAGAACAATGGGAGACCTTTATCCCATCTAGGCTAAATGGTAAGTCTGGTGTTCAGCACGTCTTCACTTTCTCACTACTTGGAAAAGAGGAACCCGTCGCTGACAAGAAAGTAGTCGTCGACGTTGAATACGGCAGTGAACCGATCGCAGAGAACGCCGTCATGAATCTCTTCTCAAAGTGTCTCGACGTCAACCCCGACTTACCCGTTTTAATCGCAGTGCCTAAGCTTAGCCAAAGCGCCAACGACTTGAGCAAGACCTATGACATAAGAGTGTTGGAAGGAGAAGGCATTGAAGAATCGCTGGAACAGTTGAAGACACTCGTCGACTCCTTCTTCAAGATCGGGGTAGAGGAGAAGAAAAGGAAGAGAAGGCGAAGAAAAAAGCAAAAACCAGTAGTTGAGAAATAAAATCATCAGTTAAGCCTTCTTCTACCAGAATTGATCATTCTTCAGGTTCTTCCACGGTCCACAGCGGAGACATGACGAAGCCGATCACCTGAAAGCCTTTGTAATAGCCTTTCACAATGGCACCCACAGCAGAGATTTGGGCTGAATATGAGCTTGCTACCGTTCCTTTGGTTTCGATCTGTGTTGAGTATGGCTTTGAGATCCTTCCCGTCACCTGCGTCTCTGAAGAATATATCCTGCGGACAAAGCCTCCCACCCGTACCTGGGCTGAATATGAGCTTGCTACCGTTCCTTTGGTTTCGATCTGTGTTGAGTATGGCTTTGAGGCCTCTCCTACTACCTGGACTGGAAAAGTAGAATACTTCTTAACTATGGTTCCCTTCACCTGGGTATCAGTGGAAAATGGCTCAACAACTGTGCTTCTTGCTTGAACCTCGGTGAAATATTTCTTGCAGATGCTTCCCGTCGTCTGAATCTCTGTAGAATACGTCCTGCGGACTAAGCTCTTCACCTGGGTCTGAGTGAAGAACCTCGTGAAAACCTCTCCTCTCACCTGGACTGGAGAGAAATATTTTCTATGGACGATTCCACTTACGTTTATCTGAACGCTGTGTCTCTTGGATACCGACCCTATTCCCTGAGCAACAAAGCCGATTCTCTTTATAATTCTACCTTTTGCTTGAACACCGGTATTGTATCGTGGCATCACAACATAGGTCGTTTCAACATAGACCTCATCTAGACGTATGATTGTTCTGTACCCTGTGGATGTCTCAAAGAAAAGTCTTATGCTTCCCGTTTCGCTCATGAGGTTGGTCAGAGAGGGTGCAGAAGGATCCTCTGAGTGTCTCCACTCGTCTATTCTATCAGTGTCGGATGGAACCAAGCTAAAAAGCTCGTACCACTCTGAGCGAATATAGTTCCAGATTTTGAGGCTTCCCCTGTAAGTTCCCCATCTACAGTTATAGAATCCTTCAACATGGACGAATAGGTCGGTCAAAAAACTCCTGTCAAGGCCAGTATCATAGAGAAGCTCTACATCGGATTCGTTGCCGTAACGGGTGGTCAACCCCACCTCATATCTAACATCATTACTCTTATGAACATCCGAGTGTGTACCAGAAATCACTTCTCCTGCGACAACCTTCGCCGAATCGCAATATAATTTAGAAGTCTTCGATGAGGAAGCCTTCATCGCCACTGATTCCTCGGATGCTTAGAAATAAAAAAAGAGGAAGCCAGAGGTCTGATACTAATTCATTTTTCAGGTATACACTCCGGAAATCTGGATGCCCCAAGCTTTACTCCCTGTCGAAGTGGCCTCTGGCGGGCTCCACTTGCAGCAGACTAGGACCCTCCTACCTCCATCCCCATCAGCTGGAATCGGATCCATAAGGGGTTTGGGGTCGTCGTGTCTCCAGGGGTCATAGAAGGTCTCTCCGTCAGGGCCAAATGATATGGCCTCATACGTCTCTTCAGGAGTTCCGATTTGTGTTGTTCCTTCGACCCCGTCGATTATTGGTCTATCCAAGTCATCTGTGGGGCTTCCGGTAGCCTCATTGTCTATGTATACGGTTATCACCTTTGATTGACCTGCTTCGACTTCACCAAAGTCTAGAGGATTTTTCATGTCGATGGTGTAGTGATCGCCCTTCTCATCTTCAAAATATACTGCGGGAGTGTTTTTACCTTGCACCGCTCTGAGGGCCAACGTCTCCTTCGTTTTCTCTTTTAGGTCCTTGACTCTGTTAGCTGTATGCAGTGGTTCTCCGCATTTCACACAGGGATTCTTGGTTTTGACTATAGCCTCTGGATCAGGGGTAAGCCCGATTGTTTTCACATAGTGAATCTGATCAGATTCACAGTGTGGACATATTACAGGTAGATGGAAGGCATCGTGATCAATCAATCCTTCTCTACTCCTAATTCTCTTCTCTCCATCTTATTACAGCGGAAACAATTAAATCTTCGATACTTTTTTCCTTCAAATTTCTCTTGGGCTGTTTCCGCCCATTTATGCCCAAATAAAATACAGACGAAACCCAAAGATTTCCCCTCTTAATTATTAAAAAAAGAAAACAAACCTATTTAAGAATATCTAGACACATATCTAACCGTCAAGGGTTTCAACTCTCAAATTTCGAAGAAAAACCTCTCTCAATAGATAAATCATAAATTCAAGTATTTTCACATCTATGTCTTCTCCTCCTATCAATTCATCAAGGCCAAAAATGAAGGAAGAATGTTATTTACTTTCACCTCTATCTTTCTTGGAAGTGATGGACTTGGGCGTGAAACCTTCGTCGAGATGGAAGAATATTCCTCTCCAACCCACTGTTTGGACGAGATTTAGATCTATCAAGGAGGAATTGGAGCGGAAGGGTAAACGGGTCATAGGGCTCTACGACGGAGATGTGGTCCTATTCGGCCATTCCAATCCACCTCTCTCAGAGATCCTAGCCCAGGCGGCCTGGGAGGGCTGGCACATGTATCCCTCATCCACCACCTGGCAAAGCCAGCTGAGGGAGACGATAGCCGAATTTGAGAGGAGTTATAGAGGAGTTAAGTACAAGGTCGAGGATGTCATTCTGACGCCTGGAGTATCTGGCTGCTATCGACTCCTACACAACACCCTTCTGGATCCGGGAGATGAGCTCTTGGCCTTGGAGCCGGCCCACTACCTCTGGGGCCCGTCATCATACATGTATTGCTTCGATTCGAAGATCGTTACGAGTGGCTGTGACGAAGCTAACGACTGGGAGCCGGATCTAGATGAACTCCGCGCTGCCATGAGTGAAAAGACCAAAGGGATCATTCTGGATCACCCCAACAACCCCACCGGAGCCATCCATAGTGACAATGCGTTGAAGCAAATTGTTTCCATAGCAGGAGAGTATGACATCCCCATCATATCCGACGAGATCTATGGATTAATCACCTATGACGGGGCTGAAGCTAAGTCCATGCCGACGTTGGCTGGCGATGTGCCCGTCATCGTTTTGAGCAGCATGTCCAAGCGTTTCATGAAACCTGGATGGCGGGTCGGATACATGTGTCTCCACGACCCCCAAGGAAAGATGGAGGAGTACAGTAAGATACTGAGGAAAGTAGCCCTGATCTACGGCCACGCAACTTCAAACATAGCCACACCCATCCTAGTCGCCGCCACACGTGCCTTCCGTAGATCCCTAGCAGGATTACAGAGCGAGTTCAGAGACGTCGGCGGAGTAGAGAGTACAGAAACAGACTTCGAGGAGAGGGAGATGCTACGAAACCTTCAGCGTCGAAGAGATTTCACATGGCGACGCCTCAACGAGATAGAGGAGGTGAGATGCACGAAGCCTAAGGCGTCTCTCTACGCGTTTCCCCACGTGGAGGCTATCGACGACTCCTGGAAGACAACAGAGGAGTTCATCCTTGAACTGCTGAAAGAGGAGGGTATCATGTTCGCCCCGGGAAACCTATTCGGCAAATCAGGAGTCGGGCACTTCAGGACTCTTCTAACACCCAACTTAGAGATCCTTGAGGAAGCCTACAACCGACTGGAGGGTTTCCTCAAGAGACACACACACTAACATTGGTGGCGAGGATGATCGACGCCCACACCCACATGGATCTTAGACCCATCGAAGACTTCGAACTCATGGCTAACGCCGGCATAGGTGTCGTCGTCACCTGTTCCTTCTACCTCGGGGCGTCATCATCTCACACTCTCCTCGACCACTACAACCAACTCATCGACATCTATGTTATTAGGGCTAAGGAGAATGGTGTGAAGCTATACGTAGCCGTCGGCATCCACCCCTACGGAATACCGCGAGACTATGAGGAAGTTCTCAAGACGTTGAGCGATTACCTCGAACATGAAGATGTAGTGGCTGTGGGGGAGATCGGAGTCGACTCCGGATCAAAACTCGAATTTGAGGTCTTCAAAAAACAGTTAGAGATAGCTAGAGACCAGAACATCCCCGCCGTCATACACACTCCCCTGAGAAACCGCGGAGAACTCTTCGCAAAGTGTCTAGAGACAATACGGGAGGTGGAGACTGACCCTCAGCTTCTGGTCATCGATCACGCGGATGAGGACATTGTAGACGAAATATTGGTGCTCGGCTCCACACCCGGCCTCACCATCAGAGAGAAACAACCCTCCACCGGAAGGATCACACAGGAGAAGGCGGCTTCACTTATCAAGTGCTATGGACCCGTGTTTACCCTCAACAGCGATATCAACAACGTTTTTCCAGCCGACCCTCTCTCTGTGGCAAAGATGGTCCACCATCTGAGGCAAAGCGGCTTTAGCGACGAAGAGATAGAGATACTCTCCGACAGGAAGGCGAGGGAAGTCCTTAAACTATGAGTCCACACTCGGAAGCGACACTATGGCTGAGTCATCCCTCGGTAGAGCCTCATGATCTTCTCGGTAGTAGGGCCGAGTTTCCCGTCGCCGATAGTCCTTCCACCCACGCTGGTCACTGCGCAGACATCTTCAGAGGTCCCTGTCAGGAATATTTCATCCGCAGTATAGACTTCTTGGAGCGTCACATTCCTTTCTTGGACCTCAAACCCGTTCGACTTCGCCAGGTCGATGATCGCCCGCCTAGTTATGCCATCCAGGATGTTGTCAGCCTGAGGCGTCGCCATTCTGCCTTCTTTGACTATGAAGACGTTTGCACCTGTAGCCTCGGCGATAAAGCCCCTGATGTCCAGCATGAGGGCGTCATCGGCACCTGCATGAATGGCTTCTATCTTGGCCAATATGTTATTCAGATAGTTTATCGACTTGATCTTGGGGTCGAGGCACTCAGGAGGGGTTCTCCGAATGGATGAGACGATGAGGCTGGACTCGCTTTTAGCCTCTCCTACAGGCACCGCGAAGATGATGACCGTGGGTCTATCGACGCACAGCCTAGGGTCTAGGCCAACGGCCTTCTTCTCGCCCCTGGTAACCAGTATCCTCACATAGGCGTTCTCCATCCCCTTGTTTCTCTTTATCGTTGCTTCCATCGCCCTCTTAATCTCTTCCTTCGTCAGCTGTATGTTAATCCCCAAGGCTTTTGCCGATCGATAGAGTCGTTCGATATGTTCCACTTGCTTGAAGGGCTTACTGTTGAAGAGCCTAATTGCCTCGAAGACGCCGTCACCATATAGGATGCCACTGTCAAATACGGAGATCCTCGCTTCATCCCTAGGATAAAACTCCCCATTCACATACACTATGGATTCGGCTGAAAGAGATCCATACCCCTCATATACCTCGGCACACATTGGATACCACCAACGAACTATCTCGGTTTCTAGAAATATATCTTTAGATAAAGTCCGTTTATCTATAGAATGGATTCAAGTCAATCTACAGAAGTAAATCCTTGAAGAGGATAGAAGTTTATTAAGGATCTGATATATAAGTTAACGCTTAGTGATGAAACCATGTCAGGTTTGATAAATGCCATCGCTGCAGCCGCAGCCGTTAGTACCCTGTCATTTATCGGAGTTTTTGCCCTTTCTCTCGACGAAGAGAAGCTCCATCGAATCCTATTCGTCCTCATCAGCTTCTCGGCTGGATCTATACTGGGTGCAGCCTATTTTGACCTACTCCCGGAGGCTGTTGAGCTGGTCCAGGAGCCTCTCGCCTTCCCCGTGGTCACCTTAGGGTTTGTCCTCTTCTTCTTCCTCGAACGCTTCATCTACTGGTATCACGGACACGGCCACGAAGCCGACATCAGAGAGATGAGTTCGAAGAGACCCATCAAAGAGTTTGTCTACCTGAATTTGTTGGGTGACGGAATCCACAACTTCATCGACGGAATGGTCATCGCCGTCAGCTTCTTTGTAAGCATACCCTTGGGAATTGTCTCCACTATCGCGGTTATCTTCCACGAACTCCCCCAAGAGATAGGAGACTTCGGCATCCTCATCTATGGTGGGTTAAAGAGAGTGAAAGCTCTATTCTTCAACTTCCTCTCAGCTTTGTCTGCGGTGGCCGGCGTACTTATCGCATACCTCTTCTCGATCTCTGCCGAGGAGTTTAGCGGTTTTCTCATAGCCTTTGCAGCAGGCGGATTCATCTACCTAGCGGCATCCGAGTTGATACCGGAGCTACAAAAGGAGGAAAGCATCAGTAGGTCGATGATCCAATTCATCATATTTATCATGGGGCTAACCCTGATCTGGTCACTAGGAATCATCTTCCCCGAGTGACCAAAGTATTACCAACTGAAAACATCCTCTTAACTAAGACCTCTAAGAGGGCATAGATTGCGAACAATAAAAAAAATTTGTTGATATATGACCCCTAACAACTCAAAGATAAATGAAGAAGAAAAAAGAACTTAGCAGATCTTGAAAGAAACCAAGGAAGAACTAAAAGCCCTTAAACGCCAGCAGTCAGTAAAAGCGGATTCGAAGCAAATGTAAAATTCAATCTATTTCGATATAAATTAGAAACTCGAACGCCAAGAGTGAGAGTTACGAATGGATGATGGTGATACTCAGACTGGACAAATCATCTCCACTTTTTTTCAATATAGAAGGGTTACTCATTAATGAATTCAGTCGAGTCAATGTTAAGGTTTTTAGGTTTAATAGCAAAGTAGAGATAATCTAAATCATGAGGGCTAAGTTCCAATGCACGAACACACCCATCAACTAAGAAACACAAGATATCTTGGAATAGCCCTAGGAATCACCATATCATTCTTCATTATCGAATTAGTCGGAGGAATCCTAACAAACAGCCTAGCACTTCTAACAGACGCTTGGCACATGCTAAACGATGTCTTTGCCTTGAGCTTGGGTCTTGTAGCTGCATGGCTTGCTTTGCGTCCCCCCACGGTCAAAAGAACCTATGGATATTATCGTGCAGAGATTCTAGCCGCCTTTTTGAACGGCGTATTCCTATGGGTAATTGTAGTTTTCGTCTTCTACGAGGCTATTCAACGGATTCAACAACCATCTGAGGTACAAAGTCTAAGAATGCTGATCATTGCCATTTCAGGCCTTGCAGCCAATGGACTGTCTGCATTCGTCCTTTCAAGGTCAAAGGATGAAAGTCTAAACATTAGAGGCGCCTTCCTCCACGTTGTCGCCGACACCTTGGGATCGGTAGGAGCCATTTCCGCTGGGCTAATCATGTTCTTCACCGGATGGTACCAAGTAGACTCCTTAATCAGCATGATGATAGGCTTATTAATCTTCTATAGCTCCGGGAAACTTATCCGAGACTCTATGAACGTCCTCCTCGAAGGAGTCCCTCCCCACATAGACCTAGGCGTGCTAGAACGCAGGATAGTTGAACTGAAAGAGGTGAAAAAAGTTCACGATCTTCACGTATGGTGTATCACCCCCACTAAGATGTGCTGCATGAGCGGTCACGTAGTGGTGAAAGAGGGAACAGATAGAAGGAAACTAATGGAGAATCTGATTGATATGTTAAGAGAAGAGTTTGAGATCGATCACACCACCATTCAACTAGAGGAAGAAGACTATCCAAAAGCCGTTGGTGAACACTAGAAATTATTTTCCGTGGAACTACGGATAAGAGAGATGGAATGGGTGAAACATGTCCACGACCTCCACATAGAGACAATCACATCCGGTATGTCCGCAATGAGCGGCCACGTGGATAGGAGAGGAAATCAATGCTTACATGTCTATGCAACATGCTTCGAGAGGAGTTTGGTATCGAACACGCCACAATTCAGCTTGAAGACAAGAGGTATCCACAAAAAAATCCATTTCTAGAGCCATAAGCAGACATGAGTATTAGATGACCTCGATCTTTACAATTAATCTCTTTCCCTCTTTTAGTCTCTCAACTAGAGATCTGGATAGGTCTCGAGCCGCTTTGTTTGCCCCAACGGCCAAAGTTCTTTCACAGATGTAGCTGGACTTCCTGATCACCATGCATATCTCTGAGTCAAGGGAGAGCCTTCTATCTCCTCTCGCCAGGATCGTGTCCTCTTCACCGCCGCAGGTGAGGCATATGTACACTCTTGCCTCGCTTCTACTCAGAGTTCTCTTTAGAGGCTCCGATAGGTTCCTGCAGGCTTTCTCGGCGGCTACTCCGACGACGCAGTCCCCGCTGGGGGTGAGGGACTCCTCTCTTGTTAACTCTATGGTGCTTCTGTTGGTGGCCCTAATGTTTAGGTGACCCCACGCCAGAAACTTTTCAGACACGTTGTTCATTCCCTCCACCCGTATTGTCCGAGCAGAGGAACAAACAAACAGCCCATAAGGGTAGAGGACCTATATCTATCATCATCTAGCTTCACGACCTGCTCCAGCTGCTGGAAGAACCTCCCACCCACGGGTATAATCATCATACCTCCCTTCTTGAGCTGTTTAAGCAGTGGCTGAGGGGGTTCGGGTGCCCCAGCCGTCACCAGGATCTTATCATATAATTCCTCTTTTTCTAGAGGAGGAACGCCTAGTGTTCCGTCGCCAGCGAGGCATTTAACCCTGTCCAGGTATCCCGCTCTCCCCAAGTTTCTCTCCGCAAATGTGTGGAGATCTTTCACATATTCAATCGTGGTGACTTTACCCCACTTTTCTCTACCTATGTTGCCGGGGGCAATGAGCTCGGCTAGGAGTGCGGCGTGGTATCCACTTCCAGTGCCGATCTCGAGGATGACTTCTCCTATCTTGAGGTCAAGGGCCTCTAACATGTATGCGCACATATGGGGGGCTGAGATGGTCTGTCCCGTATCACCTAGAGGTAGGGGGTGGTCGTTGTAAGCATATTCTTCGTTTCCCTCCCACACGAATAGGTGTCTCTTAACCGTGTTCATGGCCCTGATGCAATTTTCACTTCTGAGGACGCCTCCTTTCACCAGTCTATCGACTAGTTTTCTTCTTCTCTCGGTGAACTCCTCTTCGTCTAAGAGAACCATTTGTCGAGTGTCCCTTCCACACCTTTCCCAGGGAGTTTGGACAGGGCCTTCCTCACCCTGTCCTCCGAGAAACTCTTCTCTCCGCAGAGAAACTCTTCCACTCCGTCCTCATCGGGTTCCTCGATATCTGTGTTGTAACGTTCAGTTACCTCAGGGTTGAGGAATATCCTTCGCACTTCCTCTACCTCCGCTGTTGATATTCTCTCCTCTATACCAGGAATGTCTTCTATTCTTCCGTGTCTATTTATAGCCTGTAGGGCTTTCACAGGACCCAAACCTCTAACTCCGGCGTTGTAGTCGGTTCCCACCAGTATTCCAACGTCCACAAGCTGTTCTCTCGTCAACTTATGCTTCAAGAGAACTCTCTCCAACTCGATGATCTCCGGCTCCAGCTTGACAGCGATTTGTTTGCTGGGATAGTGCCGCTTACCTGTGAGCGTGATGTTCCTCACAACCCTGGGGGAACCAAAGAGAAGTGAATCATAATCCTGAGAGCCCGAAGCCCATGCGTCTCCTCTCTTTACTATGTAGCCGGCCTGGGCTTCTCCCTCTGCTGGGGCCTCCACCACAGGGATGCCCATCAATGCGAGGAGTCTTTTTGCATCCACCACCATGTAGTCCTCGAGGGTAGATGAAGCGGAGGCATGTTTCTTGGCCTCCTCATATCTCTCCTCGGCCAGTGCCTCAAGGTATTTAACCCTGCTTTCCTTCTTGATTTTGATCCTTCTATCTATTTCACCCCTCTTTTTTTCGGGTGGAACACCGTCGAAGACGTAAACTGGCTTGATTCCTTCGGCCATGAGGCTGATGTTTCTATAGAAAAGACCGCTCAAGTGGCTTGTCGCCCTACCGTCGCGGTCCCTTAGAGGCTGTCCCCGGTAGTCCCTTATGATGGCCAAGAACTGGTAGATGGTGTTGTATGCATCTAGGGCTATGACCTTCCCTGATAGGGCCTTAAATGTAGTTCTATTCCTAGGTACAATCTTTGTGATGTTGACACCCAACTCTGGGTCGCCACTAAATTATACTGATGTGATCGATGTTAAAAGATTTTGTAGGAAGGCTACCCTCCATTTTTTAAGGGCAGAAGCCTGATAGGTGTAAAGGCAAATTATCTAAGGGGATTTTTCGCTTCTGAGTATAATCTTTCGTGTTCCTCCTTCCGTCACCATATCGATTTTTCCCCATATCTCAAGTCTGATGACGGCGCTCTTAAGCTCTGACTCGCCCACGTCCTCTGAGATCTCCTTGACTTGGGAGGAGAGCTCTTCAAATGAGACGGTTTTGTTCCTGCTGATGATGGAGTAGACGAGTTCGTGCAGTGGTCTCCTGCTCCACGACATGTCTGACCACTAGGCAATCGCAATGGGAACCGTGAACTTCTCCCTCACTTTCCTATAGAAGTTCTCATACCATCCGACTATGCGCTCGTTGAGTGATGGTTTCACCTTCTCGAGGGCTTTATCAAAGTCCTTTTTCTCCACTCTCTCCGCGGAGATGTCTCTGCGTAGGGTGTTGAAGGCCGCCTCTCTAACTAGAGATGCAAGGTCTGCGCCGGAGTAGTACTCGGTGATCTTGGCGATCTCTTCTAGGTCTACGTTATCTGAGAGGCTGGTCTTCTTCGTGTGAATTTTTAATATATCCAGTCTCTCTTTCTCACCAGGATGTGGAATAAAGAGGAGTAGGTCAAGCCTACCCGGTCTTATCAGGGCCTCATCCACCAGATCGGGACGATTCGTTGCGGCTATGACGACGATGTCGCGCAGCCTATCTATTCCGTCCATCTCTGTCAAGACTTGGCTGATGACGCGGTCGGTTACTCCGCTTGAGTCAACGACGCCTCTCCGGGGAACTAGAGCCTCCACCTCGTCGAAGAATATGATTACTGGCGCCGCTGTCCTGGCTCTGGCAAAGACTTTTCTAACTCCTTTCTCCGACTCTCCGACCCATTTGGAGAGGAGCTCAGGCCCTTTGACGGCTATGAAGTTTGCGTTGGACTGGGAGGCCACAGACTGGGCTAAGAGGGTTTTACCTGTTCCTGGAGGACCGTAGAGGAGGATGCCTTTCCTTGGGGATATACCCAGCTTCTCGAACTTCTCCGAATATTTTAAGGGCCACTCAATGGCCTCTCTTAATTCTCTCTTCACCTCCTCGAGTCCACCTATGGAGTCCCAGCTGACGTCTGGGTAAAGTATCTCTACCTCCCTCATGGCTGTGGGAACGATCTCTTGATAGGCTTTTATGAAGTCATCCATATTCACAGCCATCTCATCGAGGAGGGAATCTGGGACCTCCTCCTCCAGATTTATGTTGGGGAGGTATCTCCTCAGGGCTTTCATAGCGGATTCTTTGCCGAGGGCCTCTAAGTCGGCCCCGGTGTACCCATGAGAGATGTCGGCGAGCTTTTCGAGGTCCACGTCTTCAGATAGGGGCATACCCCTGGTGTGTATCTGGAGGATCTCCTTCCTCCCCTGCATGTCAGGTACCTTTAACTCCACCTCTCGATCAAACCTCCCCGGTCTGCGCAGGGCAGGGTCTATAGCCTCCACCCGGTTCGACGCTCCTATAACGACGACGTTGCCCCTCGTCTTCAACCCGTCCATGAGGGTGAGTAGCTGAGCTACCACCCTCTTCTCTGCCTCACCTGTGACCTCCTCTCTCCTCGGGGCTATGGCATCCAGCTCGTCGATGAATATGATGCTGGGAGCGTTTTCCTCCGCCTTCTTGAATATCTCTCTAAGCTTTGCCTCAGACTCACCGTAATACTTGCTGGTGATCTCGGGTCCGTTGATGGCGTAGAAATTGGCCTCTGATTCGTTTGTCACAGCTCTTGCCAGCAAGGTCTTACCGCATCCTGAGGGTCCGTGAAGCAAAACACCCTTCGGAGGCTCTATCCCGAGTCTTCTGAACAGCTCTGGGTGGCGGAGAGGTAGCTCCACCATCTCTCTGATCTTCCTCATCTCCTCCTTCAGACCACCAATGTCCTCGTATCGGACACCTACGGCCTCCATCATCTCTCCCATGGGCTCACTGGAGACAGTGATCTGAGTGTGGGGGTTGATATAGATCACGTCTGCTGGAATCGTCTTCTTCACCACAAAGGCGAGGGGACTCCCGAAGAGATTAACCGAGGCGATGTTCCCAGTTATGAGGGCCCGATCTATCAGCCGAGCGTGGACGAACCGCTCGAAATCCATGTCAACATTTATCTTGGCGTCTAAGGGGGCTAGGAAGACCTTTTTCGCTGGCCGCGCCATCACCTTGCTAACTCGGACATGGTCGTTGAGGCTGGCTCCAGCATTTCTCCTTAGCTCCCCATCCATCATAATGATGTCTCTCTCAGACCCAGGGAGGCTGTGCCAAACAATCGCCGCAGCCTTCCTCTTCTTCTCGATAATTATGATGTCTCCCGGTGTCGCCGCGAGTTTTCTGAAGATGTCGCTGCTGATTCTGACCTTTCCTCTACTCACGTCCTTTGGATTGGCCTCTCTAACCCTCAGTATTACTTCTATTCTAAGGTCATCTCCGAATCTTTTTCTTGACGACACATGCCTCCTCCCCTAAGTATCATCCATCCTCTATATGACGGTGGCTCTTGTAAGCCACCTGATAACTCACCAAAAGAAAATAGATGTGTTAAATATTTTTAAAGGCGTGTAACTCTGACTACCTCTACGCTCCCCACGTCGCCGATATCGGATATACTTTTCTCCACCTTCTCCATCTGCCCTCCAGATTCCTCTATGGCAACTAAGGCATACAGGGCTTTAAGCCCGAAGGCAATCTCCTCCACCTTGGTGTCGAGTAGATCAAAGCCCACAGTCTCAGACACATTCTTTACCTCTTCCCTTATCTTGTCCAGACTGATCTCTATATCGACGGGCATTACCTTGAATAAAACCGTGACTTTGGTTATATATCGTTCACCTCAGGGTCCCACAAACCCGCAGCTTGGACAGGTGTACTCTCGGACAAATATCCTGCATTTTTCGCATCTCCAAATCACCGCCTCTCCACAGCTAGGGCATTGAAACTTGCTTGACTTTTCCTCTGGAGATATCAACTTCCCACAGGACGAACACTTGGGAAGCCTATAGATCAGCTCTTCACTCATCGTACCAACCCTAGTATGTATCCAGTCGATGTCAACATCCCATTCTTCAATGTGCTGGTAATCGGAAGATCCATCGACCCAATTTATGAAACTATGAAATGCACCTGCTTAAATGTTTTTTTCACCGCCTCATTAAGTCGCTATGAGGAATATGGCGCCGCCTCTATTCGGTGTAGAAGAAATTTTTTCAGCGACGAGGAGAGATCATCTCACTGATCAGTGCTCTAATGGCTCCTATACCCAATCTGTGAATCCTCCTTTTAGATAAGAGACTTAATAGGGAGCTATGCTCATCCATATCGCCTCTGTCTACGAGAATGGGGAGGAGGTCATCATCCCTAACAGTTTCGAGAAGTCTAACAAGCTTCTTCTCGTCAAGACGCAGGAAAATCTTCCTGACCAGCCTCTGGATTTGTACCTCTCTCCTCCACCTTTCCACCCACCTCTCCTCATAGATGTTAAGAGGCTCCTCTTCTCTGAAGTTGTGGATGATCGCCCTAGCAGCCTCTTCTGCCCCTGAAAGGCCATATCTAAGTCCTCCACCCGTCGTTGGCTTCGTCTGTCCTGCTGCGTCACCTACATATAGAACTTTTCCCTCTACAAGTTTCTCAGTGTAGCCTGAGAAGACTATTTGACCATAGAGCTTTTTCACTGCCTCTACCTTGCTGAACCTCCACACAGCAAATGAGTTCAATGCCGCTTCAGGTTCAGTCTTCGAGGCGGTTCCCACTCTGACTAAATCTTCTTCGAGGGGTACGCACCAGAAGAAGAAGTCTTTGTTACGAGCTTTGTCAACCCACATCTCTACAATTCTTTGGTCGCAGTCTGGGGTTATGATGTCCATCTGCGCAGCGGGGAGTACGTCTCCATTTATCCCAACTCTACTCAGATAGCTCTTTACGCCGCCGGCGTCAACCACGTAGTCAAATCTTTCTCTTTCCCCCTCTGATCTCAGATAAATCTTTTCCCCACTCATCTCCAAAGAGGCTCTGTGAGAAAGTAGGAGTTCTCCTCCGACTGAGACGAGTCTCTCAGCCAACTCGACGTCGAGTCTCTCTCTATCTATGACGATGGCCCTCCTCGATTCCGCCTGGTAGGTGACATCGATCCTGTCGGGTACTCCGACTCTGACCCCATATAGATGATTCTTTACAACTTGTTGAGACACCTTGATCAGGGAGAAGGTGGAAGGGCTTATCACCCCTGCGCAGTGCATGGGTTTCCCTATTCTGGGGTGTTCCTCATATACCTTCACATGTGCTCCCTCCCGAGCCAATTTTGAACCCGTAGATAGGCCGGCAGGGCCCCCACCGATTATTCCGACTTCCAATTTCTTAGTCAAGTAAGAGAACATAGGGATTATTTATCATCATATCATTATAGATGACTATTGTCTGGTTGAGTGAGCGGTAGAGAGTAATTGGAGCTCAAACAGGTCATCGTCATCCGGGAAGACTTAGATATAAGCATGGGCAAAACATCAGTCCAAGTGGCTCACGCATCTCTCTCCGCCTATGAGAGAAGCAAAGAGGATATGCCCCTGTATGCGCGGCGATGGTTAGAGCAAGGCCAAACTAAGGTAGTCTGTAAAGTGGAGAACTTAGAAAAATTGGAGGCCCTAGTTGATAAGGCCAAGGAGCTAGGTATTCCTCACTTTTTAGTAGTGGACAGAGGACTGACAGAGATACCGCCTGGGACAACGACCTGCGCGGGCTTCGGCCCCGCTCCCACAGAACTCCTCGACAAGGTTACAGGGTCTCTGAGGCTCCTCCGGTGATTTATGATCGAAATGATGGTTCCCGGAGAAGATGCTGAGATCGGGGTTAGAGTATATAAAACGTCGAGCCCTCCTTTGACGGGGAGGATAAAGGCGAGGTTAGAAGACTTCGCAGTAAAGGAGAAGATCAGTCCCCAACTCTTGGCCTCTTTGAGGAGACTTCGATCACCCACCCACAGGATACAAGTATACTGTGCTGTTAGGGTTGGGGTCGACACCCTTACACTGGCTAGGATCATTAACTTCCATAGCCGTATACCTCGCTCAAGACTGCGCTTTTTAGGTCTTAAGGATTCCCGCGCCGTCTCTTCACAGATCTTCTCCGTAGTCGATGGTAGGAAGGTTCCGGAGTCTATTGGTGGCCTATCGCTCCTCGGATGGTCTGAGAAGATACCCTCTAAGGAAAGCCTCATGGGCAACGATTTCTCTGTCTTTATACGGAACTTTGAGGTGAGTTCGCAAGATGTTAGTAATAGGCTCAGTAGGTTCATCGAAGAGCTGAACGTTGAAAGTCTTCCAAACTTTTACGGCTATCAGAGGTTCGGTACATACCGCCGTATAACTCACTTGGTTGGAAAGAAAATCGTAACAGGAGAATTCAAAGAAGCCGTGATGTTATACCTCACCTATACAACTCCATATGAGCCGGAGGAAACGAGAGGTTGGAGGAAGAGCTTGAGGGATACAGGAGACCTTGAAGGCGCCCTAAAGTCGGCTCCAAAGCCACTCTTTTATGAGAGGAAGATGCTGAGGGAGCTTGTTAAGCGGCCTGAAAGTTATTTAAAAGCCATCCGATCTCTGCCCATCACTCTCAGGAGACTCTTCGTCAACGCCTTCCAGTCTTATCTCTTCAACCTTGTTCTGAGCCGAAGAATCAGGGAGGATATGCCAATCACCGAACCCGTGATCGGAGACTTCGTCTATGACCCTATCGGATCAAAGATTATGAGACACCGGCAGAGAGACAGAGACTCTCACCACCTCATGGTGGCGATACCACTCTTCGGATACGGGTATAGGTCATCAGAGGGTAGGCAGGGGGATATAGAGAGAGATGTTTTGAAAGAGGCCGCGGTCACAACGCGGTCTTTCTTTGTTAAGGAGATGCATGAGCTGAGCGGTAAAGGAGGTTTCCGTAAGGCCGATCTAGATCTCGACAAACTTCTGTTTACACACGATATAGAGTCAAATGTTGTCTGCTCTTCCTTCACTCTCCAGAGGGGACAGTATGCTACGATTCTCCTCAGAGAGTTGATCAAACCTTCGAACCCTCTTCAACAGGGCTTCTGAGACCATATGATAAACAATAAGCGCTTCTATCAGCCTATTCTTCTTTGAATCTCATGGCTGTTCTTGATGGAGGGATGGCAGGGGTCGACGAAGACGCACTCAAACCACTTATATCTTCCGTCCTCCCCGACGTAGTAGGAACCCAGCAGCTTTAAGTTGCGGTACTTCCTCTCGCCCCTCTCCTCGGCAATCTTCTGCATGCTCTTTCCCCTCTTGATCTTGGATATGCCTGTTCTCTTCTGACGCCTCCCCAGCGTCGGTGCCTTCTTCCGTAGTCCTCCTCTGCTCACCTTCACCCTTACGACAACGAATCCCTGTTTGGCATGGTATCCAAGCCGCCTGGCTCTATCCAGCCGCGTAGGTCTTTCAACTCTTTGAACCGTCCTTCCCCGTCTCCATTCCATCCTCTTCGAACGATAGTAGTCTCTGAGCTCTACCTGTCTCCTCATGTCCTTCCAGGTCTTGGAAATGTATCGGTACACCCTATCCGTCTCCTGACGATAGAATAGTATCGCATAGGGCTGATTTAAGAGTGTTTTCGAACTATTTTGCTATTCTTCGAGCCTTCCAGGTGGAGAGGTCTACCTCGACGCCGTAGTACTTCCTTGCAGCGTCTAAGGACACATATCCGTTCCTCACATCTTCGACGACCATCTGGATATCTCTTGTGTAAGGATCGTAGAACCCGCCTCCTCCACCCATCCTCACCTTGACGGTGCCCCTGCTTTCGACGATGTAGCGTTTCTTCGGGTGAACCTCTTGTTCGTTGATGAAACACGCGGCTTCGGCGCCGGCCATGCCTCCGTAGAGTCCCTCCGCCGGAAACTCGGTGTTCCGCATCAAGAACGCCACTTGTATGGGCTTAGAAAACAGATTTCTAACCACGATTTCTTGTGCCAGACCACTCCTGTACTTGCCGGGGCCAGCTGAATCTGTGATTAGTTCCCTCTTCTCGAACAGGAGGGAGTTCAGGCAGAAGTCTTCGAAGACCTCGTAAGAGATGTTTGAGATGTTGGTTGGAAACGACAACGTGTCTACGCCGTCATCGTCCGACCTGGCGCCTAACCCACCACCTATGAAGAGGGGCAGAGAGTAGCCTCTCCCATCGCTTTCACCAGAAAATTGTACGACGTTGAAGAGACCTGTGCCCGCCAATACTTTCTCGGGGACGACTTTCGAAAGAGCCCAGAGCACAGCTATCGGCGTGTAATGTCCGGTGATGTGGCGCCCTGCTACTGGAGATGGAGGTGGGGCGTTGAGGATACACCCCTCGGGAGCCAGGATCTCTACTGGCTTAAAGCTTCCGTCGTTGTTGGGCAGTGTGGGGCTTAT